>Ga0210057_1005821_pt1 | contig 15681 bp, 19 predicted proteins | sample CryGeyCG2114_010_2_FD_183968 | JGI IMG/M metagenome (GOLD analysis project Ga0210057, IMG submission 183968) | Groundwater microbial communities from aquifer - Crystal Geyser CG10_big_fil_rev_8/21/14_0.10 (SPAdes) (version 2) | ecosystem: Environmental > Aquatic > Deep subsurface > Groundwater ...
TTTCTAAGTATATTTTAGAGAAGGTAAATCTTTTTTAAACAACTCTCTATAGGCATTTTATGAGTCGTGAACATCCTATAAGAGAGGGCAGCCCTTTTGATTTGTTAAGAGATTATTGGGGATTTGATAGGCTCACAGATTTGGATCCTCTTAATTTACACGGATTAAAAAGAAAAAAAAAGAATTGTTCCTTATCCTGAGAAAATGCAGATTGCAGAATATGAACATCAAGAACCATTAAAAGCTGCAACAACCAGGGAAGGTCCAATTTTTGAAGCAATTGCACAATCAATTTATGGCGGGAGAAGGAAAAGCCAGCGTCAGTTGTGCCATGCGGGTAATGGGGATTCTCTTACAAGTATTCCTGATTTGCTTGATATAGAAAGAGGTATTGCAAAAGAAGTAAAGGGTGTAGGCATTGATAACTATGTCACTCTTGATGAGGTTCAGATAGCAAAGTATATTCTTTTACAGGCAGGAGGATATTTTCCAGATAACCTGTTATTTGATTTTGAAATTTTCCGCCATCGTGCATCTGGATTAGCAAAAACATTTCTTTCCGAGGGATTAGATGGGCTTATAGAAGAACTTGCAAATGGAATACAATTCCACTTATCTCTACCATTTAGTCTAGTTTACCATTTATTTTCTTCAGGCTGCAATTATACTGGAAGGCATGAAAAGTCAATTCCGAAAAATAAAGACCAGATGGTTTCTAGCTGGGCAGAAAAGGCATACACCAGAATCCTTGCTCCCGGACTAGATGCATTAATGGCAGAGCCAGAGCAAACAATTAAATCTATTGGATTGAGTAATAGAAGTTATTCTGTCACTAGATTAAGATTCCCTTCTCATGTTAAGATGATGGGGGAAAAAACATTAACTCCGATTAGTTCATTCCCAAGCATTGTTATAAGGGATGTAAACAAGAAAAGATGACCAAAGATGTTAAGGGGGATGGATATCAATCATTTTATAAAAATTTTGTATGAGCGGGCAAGAATTGATGTGAGAAGCTTAAAACTCCCAGAACATGTGAAAATTCCAGAATATATTTTAGAAGAGCTTGAATTTGCAGATGCAAGAAAGGCAAAAGATTTAATAGTTTACAGAGAAGAGGAAAAGAAAAAAAAGGTTTACAAGACATGTTTGAAGACGAAGTTCCTTTCTAAAAAAACGCCCACATTTGACCAAGCCTGGACGAATGTTAAGTAACTTTCTTTGGAAAGTTACGCCCACACCAGGAATCGAACCTGGATGCCCAAAGGGCCGCGAGTTCTCAAACAGCCTTGAGCCTCTTTCAAGGGAGAGGTCATAAGGAGAACCGTAGGTTCTTTTTATTGTTCGAGTCGCGTGCACTACCATTATGCGATGTGGGCTTAGGATTATACTGCTTCCCAAAATCAAATTTTTTCTTTGACAAAACCATAAGCCAGCCTCGTCTGGTTTTTCCATGCCATCTTTCAATAAAATCTTTTTCACTAAGTTTAAATCTCTTTCCATTCCAAGGATCATTCATAATAATTTTTCTGCCTTTAATTTCAACGACAACAGAATAATGTTCCTCATCTGACGATGGCTCTATATAATGAACAACAACTGGTAAACCATCATCAAGAAAATCCTTTATCTGATTGATTGTAGCGTTCTTGTGGACATAGCAATAAAATCCATTTTTTGTCGCTGTTTTTATCAAATATTTGTGTTTAGTTCCTATCTCTTTATTTGATTTTAAGCTTTTTTTTAATTCTTTCTCACTTACTTTTAATCCGAGAAAATCAAAAACCATTTTCATAGAAGCAGGACCGCATGTATAGCTTGTTTTCTGTTGGAAAAATGGAATCTTTATCATAAGTTAATCAGTTTAATCATTATTTTAAACTTATCTTACTCTTGTGTTCTTTCAACTATTTTGTATTTCTTGTCAAACTTTCTTTGTTTTGCTCTTGCAATTGCTCCCTCAATGACAAGCCCGACTCCAGCCAGAAACCAGAACCAGTCATCAGAAAAACTTACTACCTCAAATATTTTCAATAAAGTACCCATAGCCATAGCAAGCCCGACAAATATAAAAACTTCATACTTGACAAAATTAGTTATTGAAATTATTTTCATAAGACATCCATAAGATTCTCTCTTTTAAACTTATGTTGTTCTTTTTTGGAGAATACTAATCACATCTGTTCTCTCTTAATTATATCCAAAACAGGTTCTCTGGTTAATCGCATAATCAATCCGCTTTCAGTTCTTACTTCATGTGTTGTATGGTGTGGCCTTATAGTCTTATTTACCTCAAGTCCTTTTTCTTCAAGATAAGTTACTAAATCATCGTATCCCATATTTTTTGGATAAACCTCAATATGGTCAAATCCTTCACTCTGGCTGCCGTCTGGTTTTTGGTCAGATAATTCCAAGAGATTTATCTTTCCCGCAATTGTTTCTATATCATTATTTAATCTTATTATTGCTATCCTCCTTTTAGAGATAATTGACTGATAAATCCATTCACTATTTGTTTCAAAAGCGCTTCTTATTTTTTCAAAAGAATCTGAAGAACCGCATTTGTAACATATGTGGTCTGCGACAATTCTTCCTTTGAGTTCATATCTGTTTACAAATCTATCAAAGATTTTTACAGATTCATGAATTCCTTCATAAAATGTTTCTATTTTCATTATAATCAACGCCCACATTTGACCAAGCCTGGACGAATGTTAAGTAACTTTCTTTGGAAAGTTACGCCCCAACCAGGACTCGAACCTGGATGCCCAGCGGGCCAAGATTTCCAATCTTGTGCAATACCCTTATGCGATTGGGGCTTGTTGATTCTTCCCAAGAGCATTCTCGCAATTTCAGTCGGAGGCAATTCAGGAAATTGCTCTTCCGTGTCGAAAAGGGAAAATCGAAAAAAACCGCAAGGTTGTTTTCATATTCAATTTGGGTCAATTCATGAATTCAAACAATAACCTTTATATATAAACCTTTTTTTCAACCTTAATGCTAACTCTTGGAATTGATGATGCAGGAAGAGGCCCAGTCATAGGTCCAATGGTTCTTGCAGGATGCCTCATTGATGATAAAGTTTCAGAGGAATTAAAAAAATTAGGCGTTAAAGACTCAAAACAATTAACCCAGAAAAGAAGAGAATTCCTGGCAAAAATAATAAAAGAAAAAGCAGAGACCTTTGAAGTCGTTGTTCTCCACCCAGATGAAATAGATAAAAAAATGGGTAAAATTAATTTAAACGATTTAGAAGCAATTGCAACTGCGAGGATAATAAACAAGATAAATAAGGGTTTTAATAAGATAAGAGTAGTTGTGGATTGTCCTTCAGTAAGCATAATAAAATGGACAGATTTATTAAAAACAAAAATAAACAATCTTTCAAATCTTGATGTTTCCTGTGAACACAAGGCAGATCAGAATCATATAGCGGTTTCTGCTGCTTCAGTTCTGGCAAAAACAGTAAGAGAAATAGAGATGGATAAATTGAGGGAAAAATATGGTCCTGAAATAGGTTCTGGATACACTTCCGACCCCTCAACTCAAAAATTCCTTGAAAAATATGCAAAAAAATATAAAGACAGTGGAATATTTAGACAATCTTGGATAACCTGGAAAAACGCAGTCAGTATTTCAAGTCAGAGGAAGCTGATTTAATTCAAACCCCTAATCTTTAAAAATCTCCATGTTCTCTGTCTTCTATGCACATAAAGAGGTTGTCCATGCATGGATTCAAGAGTTTTCCAAAGAAAACCGAGCTTCCTTTTACAGAAGGAATTAATGTCATACTTGGACCGAATGGATCAGGAAAATCAAATGTTTCAGACGCGCTGTGTTTTGTTCTTGGAAGACTTAGCATAAAATCCATGCGCGCAACAAAGGCAAGCAATTTAATTTTTCTAGGAAGCAAAATAGCAGCTCCTTCAAAAGAGGCAATGGTAGAGATGGTCTTTGATAATTCTGACAAAACATTTACAATTGATTCAAAAGAAGTTTCGATAAAAAGAATTGTGAGAAAAAACGGACAAAGTATATACAAAATAAATAATGAGACAAAAACAAGACAGGATGTTTTGTCTTTGATGGCTTTAGCAGGAATAGACCCAAATGGTTTTAATATAATACTTCAGGGAGAAATCCAGAATTTCGTAAGTATGCATACTGAAGAGAGAAGAAAAATAATTGAAGAAGTTTCAGGAATTGCGATTTACGAGTCAAGAAAAGAAAAATCAATAAAAGAGTTGGATAAAACCGAGGAAAAATTAAAGGAGGTCTTAGCAATACTAAAAGAGAGAACTGCATATCTTAATAATCTTGAAAAGGAAAGACAGCAGGCACTGAGATACAAAAAACTTGAGGCAGACGTAAAAAAGCTCAAGGCAAGTATCATCTATTCTGATTTAACGCGTGCTAAAAAAGAGTCTGACAGAGTTAATTTTGAAATAGAAAAAAAACAAAAAGAAATAGAGAAAGTAAGAAAGTTGATGACAACAATAAGAGCTTCAATAGATAGTTATGAAGAAAAAATAGATTCAATAAATGCAACAATTCAGAAATCAACTGGTTTAGAGCAGGAAAAATTGAACCAGGAAATTGCTAATTTAAGGGCACAGATTGCAGGAACAAATGTCAAGATTGAAAACTACGAGTCAAAACTTTCTGAGATAAGAAGACAAAAAGAAGAGTTAAGCGAGAATATAAAAGAAAACGAACTTTCTGTTAGAGAATTAAGAAAGGAAACAGGAAAATCTATTGTAGGTTCACAGCAAAAAGACCTGAATGCAAAAAAGCTGGAACTTGAAAAATTAGAAGAACACAGAAAAAAATTCTATATGATTAAATCAGAATTAAAATCATTAAAAGCAAGAATAGAAGACAAAAAAAGTCTTTTAACAAGCTATTCTGCAGAATCAGAGTACAGCCTAAAACATCTTCAGTCTTTATCTAAAGAATTATTCGACAGGAATACAACGAAAGGCAAAGTAGAGGAATTAAAAATTTTATCTAAAGAAAAACAGTCAATCTATGAAGAACTGCTTTCAAAAGAAAAAGAACTAGAAAAAATTTCATCTGCAAGAGAATTTGACATTGAAAATCAGAGAAACCTTATGGAAAAAATATCAAAAATAGATATTTGTCCTGTATGCAAAAGCAAGATGACAGAATCCCACATAAGCCACATAAACAAAGAAACTTCGCAGAAAATAGAGGAATTGAGTAAAGACATAAAAAATTCTGATGCCCAGCTTTCAGAGATTTATAGTAAAAAAGATATGCTAAAAAATCAGATTGATGAGATAAATATTGAGATTTCAAAAAGAGACGCGGATTTAGTAAAACTTGATTCTATTGATGAAAAGAAAAATCAGATTAAATCTTTGCAAGATAAAATAAACACACTCAAAAGTGAATTAAATGAGCTTGTGAAAATAAGAACAAAACTTGAAAAAAATCAGGACGATTTCATGAATGTTGAGGAAAAATACGAGCGTGTGAAAATTGAATTGCAGGAAATTGGGCTGAGAAGCGAAGAAAATGTTGGTTCAGAAATTTCATTTAAAGAAAGAGAACTTGAGCGTGCAAAAATTTCCTTAAAGCAAATAACAAGAGAAGAAGAGGAAATAGAAGAAGAATTAAATGAAGTAAGTGACGACCTTGGAAATAATGAAGAGATTTTACATAAGAAAAGAGAACAGGAAGAAGCTCTTGCAAAGAAGTTTGAGAAGATGATTAGTGAAAGGGATGGTTTCCAGGATAAGATAAGAGAAACCGAAAGAGAACTTGCACAAAAACAAAACTCACTTCATAATATTGAACAGGACATGAACGATTTAAAGATAGAAAAGGCGAAATCAGATGCCGTTGTAGAAAACCTTGAAACAGAGATGCTTTCTTTTCCAGACATAGAGATAATAAAAGCGAACAAAGAATCCCTTATTCAGAAGTTAAGCAGTACCCAGGAAGTTCTTTCAAGAATAGGTACTGTTAACTTGCGTTCTTTAGAAGTTTATGATTCCGTCAAAAAAGAATATGACTCAATAAAAGAAAGGGTGGATATAATCTCAAAAGAAAAGGAAAGCGTTCTGAAAATTATCCACGAAATAGACATAAAGAAAAAGAAAACTTTCCTTAGAACACTTGACTCTTTGAATGAGATTTTCTCAAGAAATTTCTCCGCATTAAGTACAAAAGGAACAGTTTATCTTGATTTGGAAAATAGGAAAGACCCTTTTGATGGCGGAGTCAATATCATTGTTAAGACTGGCCACGGAAAATATTTTGATGTCAAATCTCTTTCAGGAGGAGAGCAAACATTGGTCGCTTTGTCCTTAATCTTTGCAATACAAGAGCATAAACCATATCCTTTCTATATCTTAGATGAAATTGACGCAGCTCTAGATAAAAGAAATTCAGAACGTTTAGCCAATTTATTAAAAAAATACATGCAGCAAGGCCAATATATTGTGATAACTCATAACGATGAAATAATCACAAATGCAACAAATCTTTATGGAGTAAGCATGCATGATGGCATTAGTAAGGTTATTAGTTTGAAGATATAGCTCCTGCTAGTTCTTAAAAAATAAATATAAAAAAGAAAAATAAAAATTAAAAAATTTAGTAGTAACTTTCTCCGAATTCTCCGGACTTTTCAGGTTTCTTTCCAATTAAAACAATCAAGACAATCAATAGAACGATAAAGATTATCGCCAAAATAACTGTCAGGATTACAATTGGGTTTGTCTGGTTTGTATCGCTTCCGTTCATTGTTGAACTTCCGCTGAATTGAACTGTGTCAACAAGTTCGCCGTTAAGAGTAAAAACCTTAACACCGAAGTCGTAGTCACCGTCTGCGTTTGGTGATACAGCAACAGATTTACTTGCACCTGCTGGTACAAATACAATTGCTTCATCTACACTAGCTGGTGATTCTGGAACAATTCTGTAACCGGCAACTTTGTCAGTTGGGTTAACAACCCAGATGCTGTTTCCTGATTTGAAGACAGTTGACTCGAAGTCATTTTCTATAACAAGTTGAGTTGTACTTGTTGAAGTTGTGTCTGCGTTTTTCACGCTAACTTCAACTGTGTAAACTCCAGCCGGAACACCATATGGAACGTCTATGAAAAGTCGTCCAGATACAGTATCCTGGTCATCTGTGTTACATCTTCTGTTCAGTGTATTGTCCCCGTAAGGAAGATCGTTGTAGTCAGAGCTTGTACTATCACTGTAGTCTGCGTTTTCGTCACATTCTATAGCAACAATATCTCCGAAATAACCAGATCTTTGTACATTCAATGCAGGAATACTTGCAGTTACATAAAGGTCATCAAGGTTATCGTAACCTCTGTTCTTCAAAACAACATCAACTGGCACATTATCTCCAGCTGAAACTGCCTGAGCAACACCGATAGACATTATGTCTGCGTTGTATGAAGGCCTTTGAACTCTCAATACTATGTCTTCAGATTCAGACTTGTAGTCTCTACCGTCAATTGTGACAGTAAGAGTAACATTATCACTCAACTGATCCTTAAGTTCATAAGGAACTTGTAGAGTAACAGACTTTCTGTAGTCCATACCTGGTTCAACATCGAATGAAGCACTTCTAGCCTCTGCATCTATTTTGTCCCCTTCAAGGAATACTTTAACAGTCACATCAGTGTCATAATGCTTTGCGGTGAACCATACCTTAACAGGTATTGTATCTCCAGCAGTAAGACTAAGTGTGTTCCCGTTAACAGCAGCGTCATCAACTTTCACAGTAACTGCACCATTAACCATATCTCCGTCAAAAGTAACAGCACTTACTACAGTTGTAACCAAGAACAAAACAGCAAAAACCGCTATGAAAGAAACCAAGAGTTTCTTGGTATTCATTTTTGTTTTTTCCATTTTTTATTTAATTAGAGAAAAACCTTTGTTTTTCTTAACTCTATGTCTTCAAAACTCTTTATAAACTTTATGGTGATGTTGTAACTCAATAATTACACTATTACTAGGTGTGAGTTACAAAAAGTGGCATAATTTTAAGAAGTTCACTTATTGTTCATACTCTTGTATATATTAAGTCCTTCAATAGCATCCACCGAAGGTGTTGGAGCCTCACAGACTATTGTTATTTCTTTATCTCTTGGGAGGTTTGAGATAAGCTGTTCCCACCCATCTTTCTCTGTCTTCTTGTGATGTTTTTCCCCTTTTTCACCATAAACTATTCCTGAAAAATGAATATGCAACTCTTTTCCTTTACCAAGACTTTCTAAAGTTTCTTTAAACCGATATCTTTTTTCTCTTGCAAGTATGTGTGCAAAGTCAATGCAAAAACTACACTTAGTGTCCCTCACAAGCTGTGCTATTTCTTCAACACTTCCAAATACATTAATTTTTCCAGTTGTTTCAGGTGCAAGCTGCGGAGTGTAATTTTTTTCCTTTCTTATTTTTTGTATTTCTAAAATCTCGTTTTTTATTTTATCATAAGTTTTTTTCTTATCAAATATTTCTTGATTTTCTTTTATTTCTTTTTTGTCTTTTCGCTGTGATTTATTAAAACTCGCAAGCGAGTTTTTGGAATAATATCCTGGATGAAAAACAACCCTTTTCGCGCCAAGCCAGGTACCAACTTTTAAACAATTAATAATTCTTTCTTTGCTTTTCTCAACTTTTTCCTTTTCTTCAGAATTAAGATTTATCCAATAAGGAGCATGAATGCTTAAAGAAATCCCAAGCTCTTTGGCCTTTTCTCCTATCTCTCTTGCGTCTTTTTCTTCCTTTATGTAAACCCCATAAGTAAACGCAATTTCACATGCTCTAAGACCTTTTTTATGAAGTTCTTCAAGTTTAGAAACGGCATCTTTTACAGGCCCAAGTCCAGCAGGTCCGAATTTTACGTTTGACATCATTAGAACTGGAGAAATTAGTTTAAAGAAGTTTTCTCACAAACTAATCATCTGAATATTGTTCGAAGTCGCAGAAAAGTTCTTTGCGCCAATTGCACTAACACCGGCTTCTTCAGCAGAGAGTATGACCGAATTTGTAACTGCACCATCAATAACCAAAACTGCTGGCTTTTCTCTTATTTTTTTTAGCGCAAGACTGACTCCTCGTGCAGAAACATTTCTAAACTCATTAAGTTTGCTGTCTAAAAACACAGCACTTCCTTTATTTCTTGATAATATTTCTCCAAGTTTTTTTTTGCCCTCATCATTTACTTCTATTTTTTCTGAATGTGAATTTTCCGTATTGTTATTTCTTGGATTAGTCTCAGAACCCCCAAAGCGTGGTCGGTCTAAAGAAAGAAAAGCCCCAGGAGAAACTCTCTTCCTGAGGTTCATTAAAATTTCTTTTCCTGTAAGTTCTTCAACTTCTTTGCCTTCTGGTGCAACAGCGATTGCTTTTACTTTTGCGTTGTCAACAACATTTTGTGCAATAAGCTTTCCGCCCCTGTCGCCGTCAACAAACAAAACAAGGTCTTTCTTCTCCCCAAGTTCTTTTATCTCTGGAGGAAGTTTTGTTCCGTTCATTCCTATAACATTCTTGACACCGTTCTTTAAAAGATTCAATACATCTGCTCTTCCTTCAACAACAATTATCTCGCTGTCGAAAAGATCTCCGCACGGAAGTTTTGAAGCGCCGTATTCAGATATCTCAGCCATTCTGGCCGAATCCTTAATTTGATTTGCAATTTCTCTTGAATCAGTTGACCCCTGAATTCCCTGCATAAGTTTCTTAGCTCGCTCCAAGATATAATCTCTTTTTGAGCCACGAACATCTTCAATTCGCTCAACTTCAATCTGGGCATCGCATGGTCCTATTCTGTCAATTGTCTCAATTGCAGCAGCAATCAAAGTAGTCTCTGACTGGTCAAGTGCTGTTGGAATTTCTATTTTTCCTACAGTTCTTTTGTCTGATCTTTCAGTTTCAACTTCAATTCGGCCAATTTTTCCTTCTTTCTGAAGCTCTCTCATTTCTAAGTCAGCTCCCAAAAGACCTTCTGTCTGCCCGAAAATTGCTCCGATTATATCTGGCTTTTCCAATGCACCTTCTGCTGAAAAACTCGCGTGTATCATATATTTTATCGATACTGGACTTATTTTTGCCATTTTTGTTTCCTTGTTTAATTTTACGAAATCTTAGGATTTCTTTAGAAAAATATCTTTAGACCTTTCTCAGTCTTTCAAACTCAAATGAATGTGAAATGTGAATATGAATAATCTAATAATTGATATTCTTCTACAGATATGATTGTGAGAGGGGGTTTAAAAGTTCTTCGGTAGAATTTTTATGGGTAAACAATTATAAAACGTTTTTGGATTAGATGATAGTCTTAACTTTTATTTCCATTGGAGGATTATTATCGATAAATCCTTTCACAAGGCCTTCATAAGTTTCAACCGCTCGAGCCCATACTTGGAATATTTCTTCTTCATTTCCCAAAAGACCCCTTACAAATTCCGGATCTTCATATCTTCTTATCTTGTTATAGAAACTCAAATCAACTTCTCCAACTAGCCCCCCTAACTGTCCCACGGCATCTTCTTTTCCAATTGTTGCAACTAAATTGGCTATTTCTAATCCAATATTTGGCCATGGTTGAGTTTCTATCAGTTTTCTGATTAGTCCAAGTTGAAGTGTCTTTTTTGGAGCTCTTTTGACAACATCAATTATCTTTGAGAAGTGTGTCATGACTGAAGATTCTCCTTCTTGCATTGCAACATTGGCCATGAGTAGATAATTTCTTGCTTTCCTGAAATTAAATGCATTTGACTCATAAACATTAAATTTATTATCAATTCCATTAAATTCCAGAAAGTTAGGTCTGCTGACTAATCTTTTTCCATGTCTTCTCAAAAATTCTGTGTAGTCTGGAGAGTAAGACAAGAATCTTCCATCCCCTGCACTTACTCTGTCAAGGAGGTTTATCTGTATTTGTCCTCTGTGGATTTCCAACCCTTTTGATAACTTTGCAATCTCTTTGGATATTCCCCTAACAACTTCTTTATCTGTAATTAGCGTAGGCATTACAATTCCTCCATCAATATCCTTTGGATCTTTGTCTGGATGATCAAAATAAGAACCATAACCAAAAAGACTAACAGAATTATCTGTTTGTGGATTTTCTCTCAGATATTCTCCCAATGCCCTATAAAACTCTCCGAATTTTTCTCTTCTTCTCATTCTTTCTTCAACCTAAAATAATCACGCAATCTTCCTGTTCTCTCATAAAGATTCAAGAGCCTGGACTTAATTTCTTCTCTTGTTTCTTCGCTTGGATTCATAAGAAGCATTTTTTCATAGATTTTTACTGCATGATTTCTTTTGTTTGTTCTTTCGTAAGCTTCTGCCTGTTTTTTGTAAAATTCCCTTATTGAGTTTTTTATGTCTTCTCTCTGTGAAGTATTTGCTTCAGAAAAAGCTTTTTTCACAGCATTGTCAACATCATGAAAATTTCCTGCCTTGATATAAAATTCTGCCTCTTTGACATAATTATTTATTTTCTCGGCAAACGTAATTGATGTGAGGGCAATTGCATTGTAAGCTTTCGCAGCGTCGGTAAACATGCCTTTTTTATCATAAATCTCTGCAAGTTTCTGATATGCAAATTTTCTTCTTTCATGCGGAGGGTTCATTGCAAGAAACTGCTCAAGATAACTAATTTGAATATAATCCCCTTTTCCTTTTATTGCTTCTTCAATCTCAGTCTTCGACATATCTTTGTGCATCATGTAAAATACAAATAAAGCTGCTTTTTAAGAATTATTGAACTAGGCTGCTTCTGGGAGGCAGTTCATTATAACCATCAGATGAAGATCAAGGCCAGAAGGTTTTCTCATAACAATAGTTGCTCCTCTATCCATCAATTCCAGAACATCATCCTTGCTCCCACCTGTATTAACAAGAGAAGGAATGCCCATCTCATTTGCCATCTCAACAATTCTCATTCCTGCTTGAGTATTTCTCTTATAGGGAGCCTCTGCAGATTCATGGCTTGCAACTTTTGTGGATTCCACAAAAACAAGGTCTGGATTACCATTTGTTAGTTTATCTATTGCAGTTTCATATCTTACTGCCACATCCACGTCAATACCTTGCCCTCTTATTGCATTAATATATGGGTCAGATATATCCCTTGTAACATATAATATTCTTGGCATTTTAAAAGAAAAATAAATTTATTTTGTCTTGACAATCTCAGTGCACATTCCGGCAGCAACAGTTGCACCAGCATCTCTTACTGCAAATCTGCTCATGAAAGGATTTGCTTTCTGAGTTTCGAGGCATAAGTTTCCTGCTGGTTTGATTCTTACCCTTGCTGAATCTCCGTTTTTCAAGAAATCAGGATTCTCTTGCATAACTTCTCCTGTTGCAGGGTTAATCTTTGCAATTAACTCAATGAACTGGCATGGAACTTGTGCTGTGTGAACATGGAAAACAGGGGTGTATCCTTTTGCCAAAACAGTTGGATGGTTTATAACTGTAATTGTTGCAATGAATTCTTCAACTACTGGAATTGGTGTAGCAGCGTCGCAGATAACATCTCCTCTTGCAATATCTTTCTTTCCTACTCCTCGCACGTTTACACCAACATTATCTCCTGCATCTGCTTGTGGTAATTGTTCGTGGTGAGCCTCAATAGTTCTTATCTCTCCGTCAATTCCTTTTCCTGTTCTTCCAGGGAGTACTTTAACTTTCTGTCCAATCTTCATAACTCCTGTCTCAACTTTACCAACTGGAACAGTTCCAATACCTGTAATTTCATAAACATCTTGTACTGGCATTCTCATCGGAAGATTAGTTGGTGGTTCTGGGGCGGGGAACATATCAAACTGTTCCATTATTGTTGGTCCTTTGTACCAACCCATATTTTCTGACTTCTTAACAATATTATCTCCTTTAAGACCTGAGCATGCAATGAAAGTTGTTGCTTCAGGTTTTATTCCAACACCTGCAAGTAACTTTCCAACATCTTCTTTAACTTTGTTGAATTTTTCTTCTTTGTACTCAACAGCATCCATCTTGTTAACTGCAATTGCCAGGTTTTTAACTCCCATTGTTCGTAGCAACCACAAATGTTCTGTTGTCTGTGGTTGAACTCCCGCTGGTGCAGCAATAACTAGAAATGCAGAGTCTGCCTGTGAAGCACCAGTAATCATATTCTTAACAAAGTCTCTGTGTCCAGGCGCATCAATAATTGTAATCTGGAATTTTTGTGTAAGAATCTTTTTGTAAGCTAGATCAATTGTAACCCCTCTTTCTCTTTCCTCTTTAATCTTATCCATAACATAAGCGAATTCAAAACCAGCTTTTCCGTGCTTCTCAGCTTCTTCTCGCAGCTTTTTCATTTCCTGTTCACTTACAGCACCACTTGAGAATAAAAGCTGACCAACTACTGTTGACTTTCCAGCATCGACGTGCCCGACGAACACAACGTTCATGTTTGGTTTTTCTTTTGCCATATTAATATAAAAAATTCATTAAGAATTTTTTTTTGATAAAGATTAATGAAAAAATGTATTTATAAACTTTTCTGTGAAAGTTGTAACTGGATTTAATCACCTCTAAGCTTGTACCCGATTCTCATAAGGCTTGCAGCGATGGTGCCTGCTACTGCAATCTCTGGAAGGTAATTCATTACTGGAGCAAAGACATGACCATATTTTGAAATCATCTCTGCTTGTGCTTCTGGGGTCGTGCCTATTGCAAACTTATCCAATGCATCAATGGCCGGTCTAGCCAATTCTGCAATCGCAACAGTTCCTGCAGCGAGTGAACCAGTCCATCCTAAAAATTTTTTTAATCCCATTGTAAAATTTCCACAAAATAGAACTTTATAAATCTTTCTATTTGTTGTAACTGATAAGGGAGAACAAGACTAATGGTCAATAAACTATAAATACTCATTTTAACAAATTAAAATTATGCCATTAGCGATTTTAGAGTCGATAATCCTCGGTATTGTACAGGGAATTACTGAGTGGATTCCTATAAGTTCAAGCGCAATGATCTCATTAATACTTGCAAACTTCTACAATATTACAGACCCGGCAACATTAATTGAAACTGCTTTATTTTTCCATCTTGGAACTTTTTTTGCGGCATTAATATATTTTAGAAAAGAAGCCACACAAGTTTTCATAACTTTATTTAATTATAAAAAATCAAATGAAGAAGAAAAAAAGACGTTTAACTTTTTATTCTGGTCAACTTTAATCTCAGGAATTATCGGAATAATAATCCTGAAACTTCTTTCATCAGTTGACTTGTCTTTGACAGGAAAAACTATTACTCTAATTATCGGACTTTTCCTTCTGTTTACAGGAATTATTCAGATAAAAATAAGATACGGAAGCCTTAGGGCTGTAAAAGACATAAAACCAAATGATTCAGTTGTACTCGGAATTGCACAAGGAATTTCAACTCTTCCGGGAATTTCAAGAAGTGGAATAACTATTTCCTCTCTATTATTAAAAAAATTCGACGACACAACCGCACTAAAGTTATCTTTTTTAATGAGCTTACCAATAGTTTTAATAGGAAATATCCTTCTTAACCTAAATAGTTTTTATTTTTCTCTTGCAGGATTAATTGGAATACTTGTTTCATTTATCTTCGGACTTTTGACAATTCATGTTCTAATGAAACTTTCGAAGAAAATAAACTTCGGATGGTTTGTTTTAGTCTTTGCGGTTTTAATGTTGTTTAGTGTGCTAATTTAGAGTAACCTTTGGCACATTTTTTCAAATCAGAAGTATCATAAGTTGCACAAATCTCAAAAGTAGGAATAATTACCACAGCATATCCTCCTTTAACTTGGAGAACCTTTCCAACAACTTCACACTGGAAGCCAATAGGGTGGTCTTCATCAACCGAGATAGCTCTTTCTCTTATGATTATTACCTCTCCTGACTTAAATAGATTATCTATAGACATTGTAAGCAGACACACAAGACTCCAGCTTAAAAACCCTTGTAATAATGGGAGAGTTGCGAAAAGTTTAATCTTATGGTTTTAGAAAAATTATTAAATAAGAATTTATCCAAATTTTTATGAGAAAGTTTTCCATTTCAAATAATGATTTATTCTTATCGGAAGATTTTTATGAACAAGAAAATAAAACATTTTATCTTTTAGATAGACCTGAGCTAAAAGACGATTTTGTGGATTACATAATAAATTTTTCTCATTGTCATCTTGGCGTGGGTGGACTTAGGTTAGATGTGAGGAAAAGTTTTCACGGATTAGTAAAAAAAGTATTAGGTCTCAATAGGGCTCTAACCATGGGAACTCTCAATGCTCATGGCGACTCAAATTCTAATCAATGGGTTTACCAGGATGGAGACCGAGTTGTTCCTGTAACTGATTGGATCTCTCAAAATGACGGAAATTATGATTTAGTTCTTCTTCATGTTTGTAATCCAGGAAATATTACCCTCAGTTTGAAAAAATCAGTAGTTTTATATTGCAAAGGGAAAGTTGATGGAACTAGTTGTAGAACTGGCAACAACATTTTAAGCTTCCCTTCGGGCACTGAATATGTCGTTAATTGGAAAATTGGAGAAAAAATAGGGCATGATTATTCCAAACTTCCAAGAACAAAATAAATTTTACCGATTTTCCGCCAACCATTCCAGCTGATCACACCTTGGCGGTCGCAAAACCAGTTTTACTGGTTTTCAGAAA
>Ga0210057_1005822_pt1 | contig 15680 bp, 19 predicted proteins | sample CryGeyCG2114_010_2_FD_183968 | JGI IMG/M metagenome (GOLD analysis project Ga0210057, IMG submission 183968) | Groundwater microbial communities from aquifer - Crystal Geyser CG10_big_fil_rev_8/21/14_0.10 (SPAdes) (version 2) | ecosystem: Environmental > Aquatic > Deep subsurface > Groundwater ...
GTCAGATTGTTAAAGGCAGTGGCAACTTCAACGAAGCTCACCTCACCGGCGAGTCCCAGCCCGTTGAGAAAGAAGCAGGGATGGCAGTGGTGGCAGGCGCTATCAGTATTGACGGCTCGGTGGAAGTAAAGTTAACCCGGGTAGGGGCGTCGTCCACCATCGGCCAGATCCAAGCCCTAGTATCAGCGGCTAAGAAAACCAAACCTGCCGCTCAGAAACTGGCGGACCGAGCTGCCAAGTGGCTCACCTTGGTGGCTTTGAGCGTGTCTATCCTGGCTCTGTTTATCTGGGCAGTCGTTATCGGCCAGCCGTTTGTCTTTGCCGCTACGGTGGCGATCACTGTGCTGGTAATTGCCTGCCCTCATGCTTTGGGCCTGGCTATTCCCACTGTTTCCACTATCGCTACTCGGTTGGCGGTCAAGAACGGTGTATTTATCAAGAACATGGCCAAGATCGAAGTGATTAAGAATGCCGACTACGTGGTCTTTGACAAGACCGGTACCCTGACTACCGGAAAGTTCGAGGTCACCGGAGTAGATGTGCTCTCAGGAAGTAAGAAAAAACTGGTGCAGATTGCTGGCAGTATCGAGTCTCACTCCTCTCACCTGATCGGTATGGTCATTGTTGAGCATTTGCAACAAGAAAAAATTTCCTTCTCCGTCAGCTCTAAAATCAAAAATCTGGCCGGCAAGGGTATGGCGGGCACCTACGCGGGCAAGCAGTACTTCTTGGGCAGTAAACGCTTAATGGAAGAACGTGGGGTGTGGAGCAAGGCAGTGGCTGAAGTTTTTAACCAACTCTCATTAGCCGGTAAGACGCCGGTGTTGGTGGCAGATAAAGATAAAATTCTGGGAGTCATCGCCTTGAGTGACCAGGTCAAAGAGGAGTCAAAGCAAGCCGTGGCAGAGCTGCATCGGTTAGGAATCAAAGTAGCCATGCTGACCGGAGACACCCGGGCCGCGGCCGAACTGATTGCTAAACAACTGGGCATTGATACTGTTTTTGCCGAAGTTCTGCCTGAAGATAAGTACAAACACATTCGCCAGCTGCAGAACAAGGGAAATGTGGTCATCATGGCCGGTGATGGGGTCAACGACGCACCCGCTCTGACGCAGGCTGATGTCGGAGTGGCTATCGGCGCGGGCACCGACGTGGCAGTGGAAGCAGGCGATGTTGTTCTTACCCAATCCAATCCTCAGCACCTGGTCCGCTTGATACTTTTGTCCAGACAAGTTTACGCTAAGATGCTCCAAAACTTATGGTGGGCGCTAGGTTACAATCTGCTGGCCATTCCCGCCGCGGCCGGTTTATTTATTCCCTTCGGCTTCCGATTAAGTCCGGCGCTAGGAGCACTGCTGATGAGCATGTCCTCCGTGATTGTGGTGATTAACGCCATCACCCTTCGGAAAGCAAAACTGGTGGTTGAGTAATTTTTAGGTGCCATTTCGTCCAAGCTGTTGGTTCCGGCATAGCTTCCTCTTGCTGAGTAAAAGTTACTTCTGCCGGTTGATATACTTCAGAAATCGGTACAGCGACCAAAAAGCGATCACCCCAAAGACAACATCCAACCCGGGAATCTGCTGCGCAACCGAGGTGACTGATACCGCCACCGTCTGAACCATTTGTATCACGCCTTCTTCACTGCTGTTCATGGCCAGCTTCCCTGAAAGGGCTAAGAAAATAATGAGCGCTCCCATGCCGGTAAACGTAACAAAGGAGATGAGGTTGGAGACAGTAATCAAGTGCGTTTTCCCCAGCAAGGTGACCTCTCTAAACTCTCTTTTGAACACAGGCCTCTCCAGCAGATTGCGCTGATCGATGAAAAGACTGGCTAAATAAAGTGGAGTCACCATTCCCAGCACATAGAAGAAACCAACCAACAGTGACTGGACCATAGTTGGGCTTAAAGTGGAGAGAGCGATAACGCCAATCAGCACCGGCGCGCAACAGGCGCTGGTGATACCGGAAATAATTCCCAGCATGTATGTTGAGATCGGGTCGTCCGCGTTTTTGGTGAAGCTAAATTGCGGCATGGGAAACTTCAACCCAAGCAATGCTGAAAAGCCGACAAAAACTAAGAATACTCCCCCCACAATGTATGTCTGATCGTGTAGGTTAAAAAATACTTGAGTTAAGGCCCTGGCTCCCAGCACCACGGGCAGCATGACGGTAAATATGCCCAAAGAGTAAATAAACGTCATTAACACCACCCGCTTTTTCTCCTTAAAGACATTGGCAAAGTAAGCCGGTAAAAGAAAGCTGATGCAGCAGGGAGCAAACAACGCCACCATTCCGGCGATAAAAGAAGCTAGCAGTGAAAGCTGAAAAATAGTGTTCATGTTAGTTCTTAACCACCTGGGCGGTTAGATTAAACGACAGCGTTGGGTTTCGAGGATCATTGGTATTCATAGTAATGGTTCGGCTAATGGGGCCGATGCCGCTGGGGCCATGGAAAGCGGGGTCAAACTCAACGATAAGTTCCGCCGTCTCCCCCGGTTTAACCTCAAACACACTGGAAGTCTGGTCGTGCATGTTAAACTTTGGCGATGTCTGCGAGGTAGTTTTCAGTTGGGCAGTGGTACACATGCAGGATGTCTTGACGTTGTAGAGCTTAAGCGGGACATCACCGCTGCTCTCGATGGCAAAAGATTTACTTACACCGCCGCCACTAATATCAATATTTCCCCAATCGTATCTATTGGAATCAACAGATATTGCCACCTGACCGTCAGTAGTTACTTGCGTCGTAGCTCCCATGCCGGAACCGAAGACTGCCGCAGCTGCCAGGATTAAGACTGTGATAACCACAGTTCCCACCATAAACTTGTCAGGCCCTCGTTCTTTCATATCCCTTCCTTTGATGTATGACCGCCATCTTGGTTCACGGTTATTTCTGTTGTTCTAAAGTAATTGTTAACTTACGCCGTGCTCACTAGTAAGCACTGTTTAAGTTCCGCAGCCACCCCCGCCCTGCGCCGGTTTAGGCAAGCTGTGAATCTTTTGACGGGTTTGTTGGTAGCCTCGGGCGCTGGAGTGCGCTGAGCTAAGAACTGTTTTAGCATCAACCTGGTCCCAATCCTGGCCCCGTTCTTTAAAGTAGGTAGCCAAATCGATATATGTCTGTGGGAACCAGAATGAGCTAACTTTGAGGGCCACATCATACATTTGCTGCTCGCTGGCACCGTCTTTAGCCATCAGCTCCAGTAGCCCCAGCATGGCCATGCCGTGATTACAGTCAGGGAAGTGGGTGGAGTTACCACAGCAAGGGCGGAAAATACCCCTGGACACCTTATCTACTAAGGCTTGCTGCTCGTCATTTAGAACCACGTAGGCGTGTTGACTGTAATGGTCAATGCCGACCCCTTTGGCCAGGGACCAGCCACCGGTAGAAGCGAAGTTTCCGGCACCGCCGTACTGTTTGTCGGTCATTTCGCCGTTTTCCAAGATATCGTTTTTGTTGGCCAGGCCAAAAGCCCAGAGGAGATCAAGTAAATATCGGCTGTTTTGCCGAGTCAATACTATTGGTTGGTCATTTGGTTGGTCATTGTTACCGGAGAGCATTCGCTCCTCGGTATTGGTCAATCCACCTTCAAACAGAGCCCTGAACTTTGGCTCATCGATCACTCCGTCGGCAACCATGCGTTTGCCCAAGTCACCCCAAGTAATGGGTAGGATAACTCCCTCTTCGGGCAAGACCTGGCTGGTCAAGACAGCCGTATCGACAGTAAAGGCGGCAGTGCTATCCGGTTCGGAAGCATTGCTTTGTTTACTTGAGTTTCCATTGAGCACAGAGATTTTCGGAGTAATTGAGATTTCGAAAACTTGAGTCAAAATAATGACGGCAAGTAAAAAAGTCACCGTCCCTTGCCAAAAACCGATCATTTCAGCCAACTTCGCAACCAGGCGGGACAGTGGTTGTAGACCGGCGGCCGGATGATTTTTGAAACTTGGTGTGGGACTAGCCGCCATACATTCTCTTTGCCCGCCGCAGCGCTATGCAACGGTGGACCGATTAAGGTACTTGCAAAGCAGATTAACAAAACAGAGATGAAGCGATGATGAAATTCCGTATAGCGTGACAGCTTTAAGAGGAGAAAGTTATGGTCACGGTACTGCCTTGATTAACTTTTGACAAAAATCGGATCTGCCCGTCCAGATCTTCAACTACCGCTTTGGTGATCGCCAGTCCCAAGCCTGATCCCTGACCGACAGTGTTTTCCCCTCTGAAAAAGCGGGTGAAGATTTTGGCTTGGTCTCTATTTGTAACTCCCAGACCGGTGTCTGAAATACTAATGACAATCTTAGCGGACTGTTTTTTGAGACTGATGTAAATCTTTCCTTGATAACGATTGTACAAAACGGCGTTATGGACAGTATTACTCAGCGCCCGTTGCAGTAACTTTTTATCAGCCTTAAAAAGCACTTCGTCCTGTATGTCCGCGGTTACTTTTAGGCCCTTATCTTCTCCCAACGTAGAAGTCAGCTCTGTCAGGTCCTGCAACATTTTAGTCAATGAAAACTGCTGGGGGATTTGGGCCTTGTTGCCCACTTTTGAGAGAAAGAGCAAGTCTTGGATAGTGTCGCTGGCAGTATCAATCGTAGTTAGCAACTCATGTCTTGCATCTTGAGTTAAAGCACCGCCTGTCTGGCCGCTGGTCAGGTTCTCTATTTGCGACCGCAAGATCGCCAAAGGAGTTTTTAGAGTATGGGCGGCATCAGAGAAAAATCGTCGCTCACTGGCAAACACCTGCTGCAGTTGTGACAACATGGAGTTAAGGGAAGCTTGGATGGTTGTCAGCTCTTCAGTTGCACAGACTATGGTTATCCGCTTCGAAAGCGAGGAGCTGTCAGAGACTTCTTTGGCTTGACTGGCAATGCTCTCCAGCGGCTGAAGTTGTTTTTTTAAGAAGCGGTAGCCAATAAAGGTAATCGGCAGAACCAGCAGAGTTACTATGCCAGCCACAATTAGCAGAATTTTACTGAATGAGGCATACAGCACCTGAGCGGAGTAACCCACCGCCAGGATGCCTTTACCAGCGCTAATCTGGACTGGCAAGGCCGCAAAACGAATACTGCTTTCGGTAAAGTGAACCGGAGCAGATTCGTCAAGACTGCTCGAGGTGAGGATTTTTTGCAGCTGATGTTCCGTTACTAAAGCCACGTCAGGACTGTTGGTTTCCAGCACCGGTGCGCCGTCAGGAAACAAGACTATAATCGTCATTCCCTGGGCGCTGACTAATGTTTTTAACAGCTCATCGCGCTCCTCACCCCGGTAATTCTCAACGATTTCTCTGGCTTCGTTGACGGTAATATGAACATGGTGGTCAATCTGGTCCTGGAGCGTCACCCAAAACAGAATGCCAACAGCTGTCAGAAAAATGGCTATGATCAGTCCCACTGAGGTTAAGTACCACAAAGACAGCTTTCCCCTGAGCGTTCTGGTGACGTGTCGTAATTTACTTCTCATCTTTTCCCAACACATACCCTTTGCCCCGGATAGTTGTAATTAGCCGAGCTTGGGAATGTTTTTCCAGCTTTCTTCTCAAGTTACTGATATAGACATCTATCACATTGGAAAAAGTATCAAAGTCGCTACCCCAGATATGTTCCATCAGCATGGCTCGGGTGATGGCCTGACCACTATGTTGGGCCAGGTACTCCAGCACTGCAAACTCTTTAGCGGTTAAATCAAGAGGTTGATCGTTAACCACCGCAATGTGCTCTGCCGGTTTGAGTGTTAAACCATTGACAGAAATGACCGGTAAAGATTTTTGGCTGTTGCGGCGGATGACCGCCCTGATGCGGGCAATCAGTTCATAGGAATCAATCGGTTTGGGCACGTAGTCATCGGCGCCCAGATTTAGCCCTTTGATTCTGTCTTCAACATCACCCCTGGCAGTAACGATTATGATCGGGGTCTGATTTTCTGTTCGACGCAGTTCTGATAACAGATCAAAGCCACTGCCGTCCGGCAAGTTAATGTCCAGTACAATGCAGTCGTATTCATTAACCTCAGTCTCGACCAGGCCGTCTTCTTTGGCATGGGTCGTGTCTACCGCAAACCCGTCTTTAAGCAGCACCTTCTGGAGGTTTTTGGCTAGTATCCGATCGTCTTCAACAATTAATATCTTCATAGCAGTCAAGTTCTGGACATTCTATATCAAAGAAATAATCTACGGCCAGCAGTGCTTGGTGCCGTAGGACCAATTATCACGGAATTTTCCAGCGCCGCTATCCCAACAGTTAGCCTATAGTATTTGACAGTCAGCGGAGGCAGTGGTACACTAACACCTTGTTGAGTGAATAATGTTCACTCGGCACGGGTTTGAGCTAACAACTTCATTTAAGAACACCCTCTTACTTTACTTTGTTTCCTGTCTTTAACCTAATTTGTTGGTTTTCACAAAGAGTAGATGAAAACTAACTAACGCGGCAGGGCCGTGTATCTGTGGTTCACAGATGAAAGAAAGTAATATGTATCGTTCAAATCGAAATTTTTCTCGACACAGAAATCAAAATCAGGATGGTTTTAGAAACAAGAGAAGCGCGGGTTTCCCTCGTAGAAGAGCAGGCCAGGCTAGTTTTGATCCAACTCAAGTTGTGTTGCAGTCAAAAAGTCAGTCTGTTCAACAGGCAGCCAAAGAGGAATATCAGCTAGAGCATCAATTTGCCGATTTTGCTATTTCCAACCAGTTAAAACAGAACATCCAAAAGCGCGGCTACACTACCCCGACTCCCATTCAAGACAAAATAATTCCCCAAGTTTTAAACGCCAGAGATGTGGTTGGCATTGCCAACACCGGCACCGGTAAAACCGCTGCTTTTTTAATTCCCTTAATTGACAAGGTTTTACAGGATAAAAATCAAAAAGTGTTGATTCTTGTGCCTACCAGGGAGCTAGCCATTCAGCTCAGAGATGAGCTGAGCTCCTTTACCATCGGCATGAGACTTTTTTCTACGATTTTAATCGGCGGATCTTCTATCGGCAGGCAAGTTACCGCGCTTAGTCGCGGACAAAACTTTGTGATTGGCACTCCGGGAAGAATCAAAGATTTGAACCAACGAGGAAAACTTAGATTTGAACAATTTAATAACATCGTGCTCGATGAAGTTGATCGAATGTTGGACATGGGCTTTGTTCATGAGATCAAGAACATCATCAATCGTTTACCAAAAGTTAGGCAGTCTTTATTTTTCTCGGCAACCATGACCAGCAAAGTCCAAGATATTATGCGCGGATTTTTAACGGACCCTTTCCAAGTTTCTACCAAGACTCAAGACAGCGCTCTAAATGTTAAACAGGACATCGTCAAGTTAAAAGGCCGGTCCAAAATTGATTTACTTCAAGATCTGCTGATCACCAAGGAGTTTGAAAAAGTGTTAGTTTTTGGCCGGACCAAGCACGGAGCGGAAAAATTGAAAAAAGAACTGGTGAAGCGAGGCTTTAAAGTCGACGCCATTCATGGCAATAAATCGCAGGGACAAAGACAAAGAGCTTTGCAAAACTTTAAGAGAAGTTTTGTTCAGGCTTTAATTGCTACCGATGTGGCTGCCAGAGGCCTTGATATTACTGATGTCTCTCACGTGATCAACTACGACTTGCCAGAGTCGTACGAAACGTACATTCACCGGATCGGCCGCACAGGCAGAGCTAACAGCATTGGTACCGCCCTGACTTTTGTCGAGTAAGTGTTAATGATTAATGATGGCTTTGAGCGTTTGGTTGCGCAAATAATCTTATCCTTTGCTGAGTGCCGAGTTCTAGACGGCAAGAGCAGAATCTCCAAGTGGTTCAGAAATTGATCAAGGAAGAAAACAAGTCCTGAGGTAAAAGAAGGAAAAACACGTGACCGAAAATATGAAACTACTCTTAACATCGGCAGGACTGTCAAATTCAACCATCACAAAAGCCCTGGAGGAGTTGTTGGGTAAATCTGCTCAAGGAGCGAAACTAGCGTTTTGCTTTAATCGGTATAACTGCCGCTACTGTCATTGGCGGTTGGCTACACACGGTAGATCCTCGCATCCCCTGTATCTTTACAGGCTTAGCTTTTATCAGCTCTGTATTATTGATTTGGAATATCAAAGAAACTAGACCCGATGAGGCCAAACAAAAAGTATTGGTGGAGCTAAGGGATCAGTTGTCAGACATCAAGTCCGGATTTGCTCAGTTTCGCACTCAAAAATTGTTTTTGTACGTGCCGATAATTATTATCGTGCAAGGACTTTTCTATGCTACTGATTGGGGGATTTTGCGCTTAGTTTTACTGGACCGGTTTCATTTTAGTCCATTTGCCGGATCAATTGTGATAGCTACCAGCAGTTTAATAACTGTTGGTATTTTGGCATATATGCACAAGTACGCAGAGCGATTGAGCGAGAAGAGAGTGATCGCTTTAATATCGGTTCTAGCTGGAGCAAGTTTACTGTTATCAACAGTAAACATCGGCATGTTGGGGTTTTTTGTCATTTTGGCGTTGATTGCCGGTGAGCATGTGCTCCAACCGTTTATGAGTGAGGTATTGAACTACCGTGCCACGAAAGACCAGCGAGCGACCGTGCTGTCGGTGTCTTCGTTCCTGCGCACCCTACCTTATGTAGTGCTTGCACCTATTATTGGTTACCTTAGTACTCAGGACAAACTTGAGTACTTCTTGGTTGTTTGGGCGGTGTTGATTGGCGGAGCGGTTATTTTTTACCTCTCTCTTAAAAGCGTGACGTTCAAATTAGTTTAGCCGAAGAAAAAGCCGAGAATTATCTGCCGGGTCCCTTGAACAAACATCACAAAAGAAAAAGCAACGCCCCACCGCCAACCAGCCGCCCCCTCCCCAAACCGAAACGATCGAGCGGCCGCTGTCACCCCCTCTTTAACGGACGACCACTGAACTGGCTTGCGCATTCTAGGCATTGGTTGGCCTTGCGCATCATCAAAGTACACCAGCGACTTGAGAAGGTGCGACTTACTGTAGTTAGCAGAGCTATACTTCTCGTCAACGAGCTCAAAAAGTTCGCTCAGCGAATACCTTATCAAGTAAGAAGTAAAGATCGACAAAATCTTTCTTGCTGCCTCATACTGATCGTTTGGAGTTTGGTGCCGGCTATGTCCTCTACCGAACTTAGCGAAACTCCTTTCCAGTCGACCAGCGGTTTGAGTAGAGGGTAGGGATACTCTAATAACTGGGGGGGCCAGCGCCGTTCCTCCGGACAAGTAAAAACTTGATAAAAAGCTGAGACTACTTTGTTGAAAGGTTGCAATGAGACGGGCAGCGCTGTCAGGGAGAACGGTATCGAATATCGCGTCCATCACGGCAGATATACTTCCCAAAAATTTCTCGATCTTGGAGAAAATTGTAAGCGCGGCAACTGCTCCAGCAGAGATTGTCTAGAGACCCGTTTGAAGAGCCATGAGATCGAGCTAACGTCCCCTTTCTCCAGCAGTGTCTGGGTGATGTAAGCTTGGTGCTCCCGCCAGTTGAGCTGCCGCAAGTCGTCGCCCCAAAAAAGTATTTTTCAACTTGGGAAGGAAGAGGATCCGCCATGAAATAATTATACTAAACCGGACCAGGTGCTACTACTTGCCGAAGTGGGTTTGGTTTGCTACCCTAACTTCAACGGTGGCGCGCACGAAACTGTCCTTACTTGTTCCCGGCTTCTCAGGCTTGGTTGTGGTGGGGCTGTTGCTGGCGATGGTGTCGCTCGGCGCGACTGTTGCCCGAGGCCAAAAACCGGCCGTGACCGCGTCCAGCCGGCCGTTCCGCTCAATCGTCATCTTGGAAGATCACTCGCTCAACAACGAAGCAGTCGATGCCTTGGAGAACCTCGGCGGGCGAGTGCTCAAAGAACTGCCACTGGTCAATGGCCTGGTGGTACTGCTACCCAGCGAGGCGGCGGTGCCGGAGGTTGAGGCTGTGGCCGGAGTAGCCCGAGTAGAACCGGACATCCGCGTATTTGCCCTTCATCATCGGCCGGGACACGACGGCGGTCCGCCGTCAGACAACGGTGACACCGATCCCGAACCGGAAGAGGAGCAAACTCTAGAGTGGGGCGTAGACAGGATCGATGCCGAGTTGGCTTGGGCCACCAGTACCGGCCAGGGTGTAGCCGTGGCGGTGATTGATACCGGCATCGACAAAGACCATCCCGACCTAACCGACAACCTTAGCGGCGGCATCAACTTTGTGGCCCCCAGTACCGGGCCGCCGTGGCAGCGGGTAGCAGACCCCGATAACTGGGATGACGATAACGGTCATGGTACCCACGTGGCCGGTATAGTCGGAGCAAGCAATAACCAGATCGGGGTGATCGGCACCGCTCCCCAATCTAACCTCTGGGCTGTCAAAGTTCTTGATAAAAATGGCTCCGGTTTCCTGAGCGATGTCATCGACGGCATTAACTGGTCAGTGAACAACAACATAGCAGTCATCAACATGAGCTTGGGAACTTCCAGCGACTCGACGGCCCTCAACGAAGCGGTGGACGCCGCCTATCAAGCCGGAGTAGTGCTGGTGGCCGCGGCCGGTAATTCAGGCGATGGTGACCCCAGTACCAACGAAGTTCTCTATCCTGCCAAGTACGACTCGGTAGTGGCGGTGGCCGCCACCGATAAGAGTGACGGCACTCCCAGTTGGAGCTCGGAAGGCGAACAAGTGGAACTGGCAGCTCCCGGAGTAGAGATCCGCTCAACTTGGAACGACGGCAGTTATCACACCATTAGCGGTACTTCGATGGCCAGTCCTCACGCTGCGGGCACGGCCGCGCTGGTGCTGACAACTTTGGTGGGCACCTTTGATGCCGATGCCGACGGCAGCTGGGACCCGGCAGAAGTCCGGGCCGCTCTGCAGGCAACAGCCGAGGACTTGGGCCCGGCCGGCTTCGACAATTTTTACGGCCATGGTCTAGTTGACGCTGAGCAGGCCGTCGCGGAGTAGGCTGGCGTACCTGCTCCTGAGTACCTTATCCCTACCTCAAACACCTTATCCCCAGGGGTAATCTGGAAGCAGTTGTCGTCCAGGTCCGCGAAAGCAGCGATCCACATTTCCTGTTCTTCACTGGGATGGTACTGCTCCTTGACCACTCTGGCTCCGAAAGCCTTGATCCTGTCCACCTCTGACTGGAACTCGTCTTCGGCCACTACTGCGATAGTATCATAGCTGTCACGTTCAGTGTCAATTTTGACGAGCGTCAAGAAGTTTGTTATTGCCGGTGCCAGTATTCACCAAAAGTAGGTAGGGAACATACTTGATTTTTATCGTATCATTTTGATACGATTACCGTGTGTGAATGATACGAATCTTAACCCTCGCCAAAAGCAAATAATAGAAGTGTAGATGAAACGGATTATAAAAAAGCTTTGATACTTTTCTATGAACAGCGGAGCCTGTACCACTTGAAGCAGATTGTTTCGGACCAATATAAATTTGCTCTAGATACCTATTTTAAATAAGCCCCAATTGGCTTTGTTTGATTTATTTTACAGCACTCGGTACCTGCCTTGCCACCGCTACCCACACCCGTAACCGGATCTCGCCTTAATGTAGTAAAGTACACCAAGTATGGATACTCAAAAAGCGCTAGTGCTGGTCGATTTTGAACAGGAGTGGACCGATCCAAACTCCGAGTACTACCTGGACGACATCAGTGACGTCATCGATCGAACCAATCGGCTGCTCGATCACTGCCGGGCGCGCAACTACAAAGTCATCTCTGCGTGAGAAGTTTGGTCCAAGACGCCTATGATCGAGACTTTGACATCGCCGTCATTAAAGATTGCTGTGTGGCATTTGACCAAGAAACACACGACTTCACGTTCTAAAGACTTGAAAGAAACCAGGGAGGAACTAGAACTGGTGGAGCTGGCAGAGTTTATCGACGCCGAAAAGTAAGGTCCAGTCCAAAACAGATCGAGGTACTTCTCCCTTGCAGGGTATTACTCCCTTACAGCGTCATCACTTGCCAACCGTCGGCCAGTTTGGCCCCGATATTAGGATGGCCCTGGTCTTCGCTGACCAGCTGGACTTCTCCATCTTTGAGCTGATCGTAGACTTCAAAAGCTTTGGCGCAGAACTCGCAGACGCCTTCGATGACTCCCGCTTCTACCAGTTGCTGGTAGAGCGGCCGCAGGTGCTGGTGGCTGGGCAAAGCGGCCGCCCACTCGGTGCCGCCGCCGTCAAAGATCAGCTTGGTGGAGACACCGGCGGCGTGGGCTTGTTTAGCGTAGAGTAGAGCGTGCAGCGCCCGCGCCAAGTTCTCGTGGCCGTTACTATCGGCTAGTAGTACTATCAGTAGTTTTTTCATAAACTACCTCCTTTCTGATTGATATAGTATCAAGGGTGAGAGCGCAAATCTGTCAGTTAGGTTACGACAGCAATTTTCGCCAGGTCAGAACGTCGTCCTTGTGTATTTGTCCGCTTTCCCCTTTGAGCAAAAGGCGTTCGCAAACAGCCTCAACCTCAGCCTGGCCATGGTAAGCTAGAAAAGCGGCCTTGTCCTACCGAGTACCGAGAGCGGCCACAAACTTGACAACTAACACCATGATAGTCCTGGTAATCCTGTCCACCATCGGCCTGGTCAATGCCCTGGCCCTGTACTGGCAGTACCGGCTTTTCCGGCAGACCAACCGGCCGATGTTCTGTCTGATCGGCGAAGATTGTTCTCGGGTGGTCGGCTCACGGTACGGCGCCACTTTCGGCATCAAGAACGATCTGCTGGGCGCGGTGTACTACGCGGCGGTGATAGGCTTGGCCGGCGCGGCCCAAGTCTTCCCGGAGCTGACACCGACGGTGGGGCGGCTGATGGTGGTGACGATAGTGCCGGCGGCGGCTTTGTCGCTCTACTTGTTCTACATCCAAGCCAGGGTACTGCGCTCCTGGTGCTCGTGGTGTTTGATCGGTATCGGCCTCAACGCATTAATGGCGATGGTTGCCATCACCACGCTGTGATCGTACGCTGAGACCATGGCGGCCGGCGTTAAGTACATTGTCAATGCCATCGGCGAAGATGGCGACTTCTGGATCACCCGCTTTTTGTTCCAACGGGCGCTGGGCTTTACTTATCTGGTGGCGTTCCTGGGAGTGGTCAACCAGTTCCGGCCGCTGCTGGGGGACAGCGGTCTACTGCCGGTCCGCCAGTTCGTAGACAGCGTGTCGTTCTGTTTCATTCTTCCCTTTGGCTTGGCGAGAACCAAAAAAAATTAAAACTAAATTCTTAGTGGAACCAGAAGTTTCCAGCCAGAATCAGCCAATTCCCAGCCAGCAACTAGTCTCAAATCATCCAGTGTATAATGCCGGCATGGAGTATCCGCTGGAGTGGGACGAGCTGCCCAGGCACGAGCGCCGCAAGAAAATAAAAGCGTTGCGCAGAGAACGCGCCAAAAAACCCAAACTGATCAAAAAAATACTTGTTATCGGAGTAGTGATCTTGATCGGCGCGGCATTGGTTTGGGGATTTGTCCAAACCAACCAGCAAACATCGCCCCAACTAGCGTCAAGCTCAACAGCATCGCCAACTTCACCTGAGGGTTCCGCCACTGACCAGCCAGCGCCAGAAGTGTCGCTGGAGGACAAAGTTGAGCAGTTCCCTATCGAGGGCAGAAACCACGTCCCGGCTAACACCGAAGTTACCTACCAAACCAATCCTCCCACCTCCGGTTCCCACCTGGCTTTCCCGCAAAGCTGGGGCGTGTATGACCAAGAGATCGACGATAAAGCAGCCGTTCACGCCATGGAGCACGGCGGGATCTGGATTACGTACACCTCACTTGACGAAAGTTCAGTCAAAGCACTCGAGGAAATTTGGCGGTCGAACCCAGGCAGTGTGATCGTCTCCCCCCGAGCGGCCAACGAAGACAGCATAGCGGTGGCCTCCTGGGGCAGAGTGATGAGGTTGGCAGCGGTAGATCAAGCACTGATCCAGCAGTACATCGACACCTTCAAAAACCAGTCTCCGGAACGACTGGCGCGGTGACCCCTCAGAACGAGATCAGGTCAAGCAGTTGGTGGAACCGAGACTTGTCCTCGGCCATCACCTCCCCGGTGTCAGCGGCAACCCTGACCCGCTTGGTAATACCCACCGGGATGAAGCCCAGCAGGCGCTGGTTTGACACGCCTTGAATTTCGTAAGCGGCCACTCCGTTTCGCACCCCTAAGGCGATGACGTTGTCCGCGCTGGATAGGGTAGTCTGGTCCAGTTGGTCAATGACTTGAGGTGGAGAGAGCCGGCTGATGACACCGGCGGCCAACAGTTTAATCACCGCTTGCTCAGGCAGCACCGCCACTTCCCGATCACCCGTCGGGGTGTGAATGCTCAACGCGTTGGTGGCCAAGTCTACCGAGATGGGGAAGTTCGACTGGGCGGCTATCCGGTCGTGGTGGAGGATAAATCGATTAGCCGAGCCGGTAGCGATCCTAATGCGATCGTCGGCTAGCCGCTGGTCAATTTTCACCAGCACCTCGTGTTCCAGCTCCACCTCCTCGCCCTCATCCTCCAGCTGGGCTTTAATGACTACTCGGTCGCCTTGGTGTTCAAGCCTGGTTTTGACGCCGCCGCGGGTAATGTCGATTCTAGTCTTACCGTCCTTGGTCCTGGTCCGGATCCGCTGATGCTCCCCCAGCCGGACCTCGGTCCGCTGTTCTGTTTTGTCGCTGTCTTGGCGGAGTTTTAGCCTGGTCCGCGTCCTGAACCTGTTGGCGTCGTTATCATCGTCACTATCGCCCTGGTGACGACCGTCGTCCGATTCATCCTCAAACTTGAGCTTAAGTTCGTCGTCGTCATCTGACCTGAATAGTGACTCGAAAAAACCGCCCGACCCACTGCCGCTGTTGTCCGTTCCGTCCCGTTTATCCTCGCCCCGATTCCTGTCTTCGTCCTGGTGATCGTCATCATCTCGCCGCTCTTCCTGCTTGTCATCGTCATCCTTGTCATCGTCGCTGCCAGAACTACCAGAACTACCGGAACCGCTGGAATCTCTAGAGCCTTCTCCAGAGTTGTCTCGATCGTCATCTCGATCGTCATCTCCACCCTTGGCAATCAGCGTGGAGCTACCCAGCACATCGCGCTGAGGAGTGGTGACCACCGCCAATATCCGCCCTACCGCAGCCAGCAAAAACACCACGCTGGCAGCCAACACCAGTCTGGAACCGGGATGGTGCCGGTTGTTTGGTCGGCGGTGTTTGGTCGCACCAGTTGATCGCGGTCGTCTCCGGGAGATTTTGGTCCGAGGCATAGTTTTAGGTTAATAATAGTTTCGGGATATCAGGATAATAGTAGCAGGTTATTCGATCAATAACGACAACCCCTGCTTAAGTTTACTCCTTTAGCCGACTTACCGCTATCTATTGAAGCTGAGAAACTTTTCCAGTTTGTTGATCGTACCGGTCCAACCAAAATGGTGTTGTTTCTGTCGGCTTTTCAACAACTTTATAAACACCATGGACCACGCTCTAAAACTGTCAAGTGTTTGGAAATGGCCGGCAAACTCAGCTGGTACGGCGCGGAAACTTCATTCACCGTCATGACTCGATCAGACAGATCTCTCACTATTTTTCTTCGAAATGGCTTAGAGAAAAAGTTTAGGTTCCAAAGTCTCCCCAAGAAAGAGTCTAATTCTGATAAAATTGGACGCTGTACCCGAAGTTCTCAGTATGACGCCCCCTGATCAAAATCAAAACCCTTTAGAGCAAATT
>Ga0210057_1005823_pt1 | contig 15674 bp, 16 predicted proteins | sample CryGeyCG2114_010_2_FD_183968 | JGI IMG/M metagenome (GOLD analysis project Ga0210057, IMG submission 183968) | Groundwater microbial communities from aquifer - Crystal Geyser CG10_big_fil_rev_8/21/14_0.10 (SPAdes) (version 2) | ecosystem: Environmental > Aquatic > Deep subsurface > Groundwater ...
ATGAACAGCTGAAAGAACGAGGCGGGCGTCGCGTAGAATTATTTGATGAACGCTTAAGTAGTTTAGCCGCCGATGCCTTAGAGGGAACGGACGAAGAAAAGGCTGGTCGTGATGAAATAGCCGCCGCGATTATTTTGCAAGATTATTTAGATAAAAATTAAATTGACGAAATTAACGACGAAATTAATATGGAAGAAACAAAGAATACGGCAGCCTTAATATTAAATCGTCAAGCTTATAAAGAAGATGCTTCTTTGGTGACTGTTTATACTCGTCATTTCGGTAAGTTAAATTTAGTAGCCAGAGGCACTCAGAAATTACAGTCTAAATTAGCCGGTCATATCGAGCCTTTAACCTTGGCCGATCTGATGATTATTAAGGGTAAGGGTTATGATTATATCGGCGGGATACTAACCAGGGAATCTTATTCGGGAATTAGAAGTGATTTAAATAAATTATATTACGCCGGGCAAGCCGTTAATATTTTTAATCGACTAGTTAAAGAAGATGAGCCTGATGAGCGCTTGTTTTTTTTGTTGGCAAATTGGTTAGCCCTGCTTAACGATTTTACTGAGTCTAATAATTTTAGTTCTGATAGCGGGGAATTGTTGTTAAGTTTTTTTAAGCTTAAATTTTTAAAAGAGTTGGGCTATAATCCGGAAATGTATAAATGTTTAGTTTGTAGTCAAAACATAAAACCCGGAAGGAATTATTTTAATTTATTTCAGGGAAGAGTACTTTGTGCAACTTGCCATAAAAATGAACAACCAGGCTTCATTTCCCCTAACGATTTAATGGTGATTTCTGATGATTGTGTAAAAATAATTAGATTTATTATTGATAAAGATTCTGATCAGCTTATAAAATTGAAAATTAATACCCGAATATTGAAAGAACTATCAAAAGTAAGCAGTAATTTTTTAAAATTTCAAATTTAAAGAACCGGCTGTATTTACATAATTAGTCGTAATTTTAAGGGTTTTCTTGCTTTAATATCTAAAATAAGGTAAAATTTTTATAGAAAAATATTAAAAAATTGTTTAATAAACGTTTAATCGTTTAGTTTTTTATGTTAAGAACACATACTTGTGGAGAGCTGAATAAATCTAATGTTAGTCAAAAAGTAGTTTTAACTGCTTGGGTTAATAGTGTTCGCAACCATGGCGGTCTTATTTTTGTAGATTTACGCGATCGTTATGGTTTAACGCAAATAAAATTTGATCCGAAAAACAATCCGCAGGCGGCCGGTTTAGCAGAAAAATTACACAATGAATGGGTTATAAAAGTTACAGGATCCGTACAAGAGAGGCCGACAGAAATGGTTAATAAAAAATTAGCGACCGGAGAAATTGAAGTTATTGCCGATGAATTAGAAATTTTAAGTGAAGCAAAAACTTTACCTTTTGAAATTAATGAAGATAAGGTCGCTGAAGCTAATGAGGCTTTACGTTTAAAATATCGCTTTATAGATTTGCGTCGTCCTAAATTGCAGAAAATGTTGGAAACAAAAGATCGTTTTATTACTTATATTAGAAATTATTTTCATACTCGAGAATTTGTGGAAGTGCAAACGCCTATTTTAGCTAATTCCTCTCCGGAAGGAGCCCGTGATTTTTTAATTCCGTCACGTTTATATCCGGGAAAATTTTATGCTTTACCGCAAGCTCCGCAACAGTTCAAACAATTATTAATGGTTGGTGGAGTTGATAAATATTTTCAAATCGCCCCTTGTTTCCGGGATGAAGATCCACGAATGGATAGACACTACGGAGAATTTTATCAATTAGACATGGAGATGAGTTTTGTTGAACAAGAAGATATCTTTGCTATTATTGAACCTTTGATGAAAGAATTGACCGCGGAATTTAGTGCTAAAAAAATTAGTAATTTAGAAGCGGACGGAAGATTTAGAAAAATATCTTGGAAAATGGCCATGGAAACTTATGGTTCTGATAAACCGGATTTACGTTTTGAATTAGCGATTAAAAATATTAGCGAATTAGTAAAGGATTGTGATTTTGTTGTTTTTTCTGAAGCTCTTAAAAATAATGGGGTTGTTCATGCTTTAAAAGTAGACGGTGGGGCTAAATTTACTAGACGTGAAATTGATGAATTAACTGAATTAGCTAAAAAAAGAGGCGCAAAAGGTTTAGCCTATTTAACGATTAAAGAAGGGGAAATAAATTCTCCACTGGCTAAATTTTTTAGTCCTGAAAAATTACAAGAAATTGTTAAGGCCTGCGAAGCTAAAGATGGCGATATAATATTTTTTGCGGCTGATGCCTGGCGAACTGTTTGTAATGTTTTAGGAACCATTAGAACGGAAGTCGCTGTTAGATTAAATTTAAAAGATAATAATTTAGCGGCTTGGGCGTGGGTGGTAGATTTTCCGATGTATGATTATTCAGAAATTGAAGACGGTCGGATTGATTTCGCTCATAATCCTTTTTCTATGCCACAAGGTGGTTTACAAGCTCTACAGAAGCAAGAACCTTTAGATATCTTAGCTTATCAATTTGATTTAGTTTTAAACGGCTTTGAGGTTTCCAGCGGAGCGATACGAAATCATCAAGCGGAAATAATGTATAAGGCTTTTGAAATAGCCGGTTATACTCAAGCAGAAGTTGATCATAAATTTGGAGCGATGATTAATGCTTTCTCTTATGGCGCTCCGCCTCATGGCGGGAATGCTCCCGGTATTGATCGAATTTTAATGGTTTTAAATGATTGGGATTCAATTCGTGATATTTATGCTTTTCCTAAGGATGGCCAGGGTCGTGATTTAATGACTGATTCGCCGAGTGAAGTCGATGTTAATCAGTTAGATGAATTATCTATTTCTTTAAAGTTGAAAAAATAATTAGTGAAAAATAAACCTTAAAAATATTATTATTATGTCACATATTTTAATTAAATCTTTATATCGCCAAACTGATCAATATTTAAATACCAAAATCAACGTCGCCGGCTGGGTAAGAACCGCGCGCAGTTCTAAAGATTTTGGTTTTATTGAAATTAATGACGGTTCATTTTTTAAAGGACTGCAAATTATTTTTACACCCGAACTAGAAAATTTTTCGGAAGTAGAAAAAATTAGTGTTGGCTCGTCTCTGGAAATTTCCGGAATTCTAGTTGAATCACCGGCGTCCGGGCAGGCTTTTGAATTAAAAGCGGAAAAAATACAAATTATAAATTTAGCGCCGGCTGATTTTCCTTTGCAGAAAAAAAAGCATAGTTTTGAATTTTTAAGAACTATTGCTCATTTACGCGGGCGCAGCAATACTTTTTCGGCGGTTTTTCGTCTCCGGTCTGTTTTAAGTTTTGCTATTCATAAGTTTTTCAATGAAGAAGGTTTTTTATATATTCATACGCCAATTATTTCGACGAGTGACTGTGAGGGCGCCGGAGAAATGTTTCAGGTGACGACATTAGATTTAAAAAAAATGCCGCTTAATGATCAAGGCGAAATTAATTATGGCGAAGATTTTTTTGGTCGTCATGCCGGTTTAACGGTTAGCGGGCAATTAAACGCTGAGGCTTTAGTGATGGGTTTAAATAAAGTTTACACTTTCGGTCCAACATTTCGAGCGGAGAATTCTAACACGACGCGGCATGCTTCAGAGTTTTGGATGATGGAACCGGAAATGGCTTTTGCGGATTTAACAGATGATATGAAATTGGCGGAAAAAATGATGAAGTATTTAATTACTTATGTCATTAAAGAATTACCGGAAGAAATGGAATTTTTTAATAAATTTATTGATCCGGGAATCTCGGAACGTTTAAATAATATTTTAGCCTCAGAATTCGGGCGAGTTACTTATACGGAAGCGATTGATATTTTATTTAAGTCCGGCGAGAAATTTATTTATCCGGTTAAGTGGGGAATTGATTTACAAACCGAGCATGAACGTTATTTAACGGATAAAGTTTATAAAAAACCGGTTTTTGTAATTGATTATCCGAAGGATATTAAAGCTTTTTATATGCGCTTGAACGATGACGGTAAAACCGTAGCGGCGATGGATTTATTGGTACCGGGAATTGGGGAAATTATCGGCGGCAGTCAAAGGGAAGAACGTTTGAGTAATTTAGAAACAAGAATGCGTGAAATGAATTTAAAGCCGGAAGATTATGCTTGGTATTTAGATTTGCGAAAATTCGGATCAGTTAAACACGCCGGTTTTGGTTTAGGCTTTGAGCGCTTAATTATGTATTTATCGGGCATGGCCAATATTCGAGATGTTATTCCTTTTCCACGAACTCCTAAAAATGCCGAGTTTTAAGTTAATTTTAAATATATGGACAACAAACAAAACGCTAAATTCGCTTTTTATTATCTCCTATCTTTAGTGGCTTTAATTTTTATGTCCATATCGGTGGGCATGATTGTTTTTGGCATTATTGATAAAACAATAATTGATGCTCTTAATTATGGCGCCGATATTAATAGCCAATTAAAATTTGCTATTTCAGCGATAATTATTGCTACACCGATTTTTTACACGATTTCCCATTTAATAAATAAAGGATTGCAAAAAGGAGAACTTAAAAAAGATTCCGGAATTCGTCGTTGGTTAACTTATGTTATTCTATTAGTTTCCTCTTTAATTGTTTTGGGAGTTTTTATTAGTATCATAAATATTTTTTTATCAGGTGAGTTGACCGGACGTTTTATTCTTAAAGCTCTGACGATTTTCTTGATTTCCGCCACGGTTTTTGCTTTTTATTTTTATGATATTAAACGTGAAAATACCGACCAGACCGATAAAATAGTTAAAATTTTCTTTGGAGTTTCTTTAACTTTAGTTCTGGCTGCTTTTATTGCTTCTTGGTTTTTTATTGAATCTCCTAAAACCGCTCGAGAACGCCGTTTGGATCAAGCAGTTATTAGTAATATTTATAACATAGAAAGTTTAGTGAATGCTTATTATGATCATTATGAAAAATTACCGGATACTATAAATGATTTAAAAAATGATTCTTCAACCTATTTAGATCCTAGTATTTTAATTGATCCTGATACTAAGGCGGCGATTGTTTACGAGAAAGCTAGTGATCAAAATTATAAATTATGTGCCACTTTTCGTTTAAACAGTTTTACTGATGGTAGCGGTCCGGAGAGAGTTTCTTACCCGGGTAATAATGATAAGAATCATCAGGCTGGTTACCAGTGTTTAAACGGTAATCTTTATTCTATTGTTAAACAACCTCTTGCAATATGATGGACTTTACTATAGATAAATTTTTCGGTCCCTTAGGTTTACTTTTAACGCTTATTGAAAGCGAGGAAATGGATATAACGGAAATTTCTTTAGCTAAAATTGCCGACGAATACGTTTCTTATATTCGCAGTGCTGTTAATATTGATCCGGAAGAATTGGCGGATTTTTTAGTAGTGGCCGCTAAATTATTATATATTAAATCCAAAGCGCTATTACCTTATTTAACCAGTGCTGAAGACGAAGAAGAAATAGATGATTTAGCCAAACAGCTGCGAATGTATAAAGAGTTTGTAGAGGCGAGTTTAAAGATTAAAGAATTAATTGCCGCTAAGCGTTGGTTATTTTTACCACCTTTAACTAAAAATCGCCGCCAGCAATTTAATTTACCGGTTTTTTCTCCTCCGTCTAAAATTACCAGTAAATTATTACATGAGCAATTTTTAAAAATTTTAGCCGGACTAGTTAAGCAACAGGAAATAAAATTACCGGAAGAAACTTTAGAACCGAAAGTTAGTATTGATGAGAAAATTTTCAACATTAAAAAAATGCTTTTAGAAAAAATTAAAGTTAATTTTTCTAAAATATTGCAAGCGGCCACGAGTAAGACGGAAGTAATTGTTAGTTTCTTGGCTGTTTTAGAATTAGTTAAACAGCAGGAGTTAATTTTTGAGCAGGAAGAACTTTTTAGCGAAATTCATATTTTACGTCACATTTAATTAATTAGAATATGTCATTAAAATCACAATTAGAGTCATTATTATTTGTTTCATTAAAACCTTTAACGGTTAAAGATTTAGCTACTTTAACAAAATCGAAAACCGCTGATGTTGAAAAAACACTTCAGGATTTGAGCAGTGATTATGAAAGCGATGAACGCGGTTTAAATTTAATTAAAAATAATAATCAATATCAGATAACTACTTCCGGAGATAACGCCGAACTTATTCAGGAATTTTTGAAAGATGAAACTAGCGGCGAGTTATCAGTGCCGAGTTTAGAAGCTTTAACTATTATCGCTTACCGCGGACCGATTGCTAAAATTGAATTAGAGAGAATTCGCGGTGTTAATTGCAGCTTAATTATCCGCAACTTATTGCTGCGCGGTTTAATTGAAGAAAAATTTGATAAAATTAAAAATGAGAATTATTATACGGTTACTCATGATTTTATTCGCTTTCTCGGTTTAAACGATATTAGTTCTTTGCCGGATTATGAAAAATTACAAGCGGCGGAAACAATTGATCAGGTGATAAACGAAACTAATCGCGAGTAATAATTTTAAAATTCATGTTTTTAAGTATAATTCTCAATTTAATCACAATTTTAGGTTTTGGTTTAAACCATTTTCCAGCTGTCACGACAGTTAATGGATCGGTAATTTCTTTAAAGCCCAGCATGTCCATTACGGAATTAGCTGCCCCTCGGGGAGCTTTATTAGTTAATCAAGATCACTTTTTTTTATTTAAGCAACGCGCAGATGAAATTCAACCCATTGCCAGTATTTCTAAATTAATGACGGCGATGATTTTTTTGGAAAATAATCCCGGTTGGGATAAAACCTATAAAATTACGGCCGCTGATAATGTTTTGGGAGGAAAAATAAATTTATTTTTAGGTGATGAAGTTAGTGTTAAGGATTTATTTTATACCAGTTTAGTAGCTTCTGATAATGGAGCGACGATGGCTCTGGTTCATTCGACGGGGTTAAGCGAAGAGGAGTTCGTTAAAAAAATGAATAATCAAGCCGAGAAATTAGGGTTAACTAATACCTTTTTTAAAGAGCCGACCGGTTTAAGTGACGCTAATGTTTCGACGGCGCGCGAAGTTGCTTTCTTGGCGCAAGCCGCTTTTAAAAGATTAGATATCAGACAGGCAACTACTATGCCGGAATATAGTTTTACTACTTTAGGCGGACGTTTAAAAAAAGTAGAATCAACCGATTATCTTTTACTTAATTCCGGTGGTGGCTTAATTAAAGTTTTAGCCGGCAAAACCGGTTATACAGAAAAGGCCGGTTATTCATTCGTTGGGCTTTTACAGGGAGATGATGGTCCAGAAATGATTTCAGTAGTTTTAAATAGTAGTAGTAAAAATGAACGTTTTTTAGAAAGTGAACAATTAGTTAATTGGGCGATAAGCAGTTACGACTGGAACGGTGTTGTTAAAAATATAAATTAAAATTAAACAATAACTATGTCCCGAATTACAGATTGGTATAATAGATTTCGACATTATTTTTCTAATAATTATCCGCGCATTTATAGTTTTTGTGAAGCTTATAAATCTGTAATTAAATTTATTGTTTCCGGGGGAAGCGCCGGCGTAACTGATTTAGTCTTGCTATTTGTTTTTCATGATCCTTTAAGAATGGGTCTAGTTATTTCCACGAGCTTAGCGTTTATTTTATCATTTTTAGTCAGTTTTTCTTTACAAAAGTTTTGGACATTTCGTAATTACGGAGAGAATAAAATGCTTGGTCAATTAATGATTTACTTAGCAAATGCTTTCGTCGGTTTAAGTTTTAACGGAGCCTTGATGCATTTACTAGTTAATCGTTATAGTGTTTGGTATATTTTAGCGCAAATCATCGTTAATTTAATAATTGGTTTCTGGAATTTTATTATTTACAAATTTATTATTTTTAAAAAAACAAAACATGAAGCTTTTTCTTAGTTTACAACAATTAGGCCAGGCGCCGGAAATATGGTTGCGTAGCGCCGGTTATAATTTTATTCCCGAACGTGAAGACGGTCAGGCGAGTTTCGCGCGTCGTTTAACGCGAGATTTTTATCCTCGTTTTCATATTTATTTTACTAGTGCTAAGGATAGTGCCGGCCAGGAGTTTATAACTTTTAATTTACATTTAGATCAAAAGAAACCGGGTTATGCCGGCTATAGCCGCCATAATGCTGAATATGATGGGGAAGTTGTCGAAAGGGAAATAGAACGTTTAAAAAGTTTCGTTTTAGGGTTATAATTTAAATATGGGTCAATCAGATTAAATATTGGTCAGTCAGATTAAATATGGGTCAATCAGAAGAAATAAAATCTAAATTGGACATCGTGGAAGTTATTAGAGAATATGTTCCAGTTAAAGCTGTGGGAGCTAATTTTCAAGCCCTTTGTCCTTTTCATAATGAAAAAACACCGTCTTTTGTTATATCCCCCGATAAACAAATTTGGCATTGTTTCGGTTGCAGTCGCGGTGGAGATATTTTTTCTTTTGTCATGGAAAAAGAGGGTTTAAGTTTTATAGAAACTTTGCGCTTACTCGCTCCGAAAGCGGGCGTTACTTTAACCTATGATAATCCGGAAACTTATTCTCAGCGCAATCGGCTCTTAGATATTTTAGAACTAAGCGGAAAATACTATGCTCATTTATTAACTACTGGACCCGGTAAAAATTCATTGGATTATCTCGTGAAGCGAGGTTTGTCTTTAGAGACAATTAAAGAATGGCATTTAGGATATAGTTCTGACTCTTGGGATAATTTATATAATTTTTTAAAAGCACGCCCCTTGGTCGGCAAAAAATATACGGATGAGGAAATTTTCTCTGCCGGCTTAATTATTAAAAAAAATCAAAGTTCCGGTGGGAGCGGGCGGGGATATTATGATCGTTTTCGCGATAGAATAATGTTTCCGATTTGGGATGTAAATAATAATATTATTGCTTTTACAGCGCGAGTTAATCCCACTAAAGAAAAAACGGAAAAAACCGGTAAATATATTAATAGTCCGCAGACAAATGTTTATGATAAAAGCCGGGTCTTATTTGCTCTAAATAGAGCGAAAACCGCTATTAGAAAGGAAGACCTAGCTATTGTTGTTGAAGGCCAAATGGACGCTATTTCTTGCCAACAACATGGCTTTAATAATGTCGTTGCTTCTTCAGGAACAGCCTTAACTAGTGATCAGGTTGCCTTATTAAAACGCTTTACTTCTAATGTCGCTTTATTGTTTGACATGGATGACGCTGGCCAGTTGGCGGCCGACCGAGGAATCAAGGAGGTTTTAGCTCAAGAGTTAAATTTAAAAATAATTGTTTTAAACGGTTATAAGGATCCTGATGAATGTTTGCAGGACAAACCGGAAAATTTTCAACAAGCGATTGATAGCGCTAAACCGATGTTGGAATATTATTTTTTGAAAGTCAGTGCTAATTTAGATTTAGATAATTTAGATAATAAGCGCCAAATCCGCGATAAAATGTTTACGATGATTGATTTGGTGATAAATAAAACTGAACAAGGCTATTGGCTTAAAAAAATTAGTGAAGACTTAGGATTTTTTGAAACTGATATTAGAGAAGAATTTTTGAAGTGGCGGAGAAAAAATAGCGTATTACTAAAAGAGCTTAAAAAAGTAACAGATTCCGTGCCAATAATAGAAACTAGCCGGGAAGAAAAACTGATTGAATTATTATTAGCACTTTTAATAAAATTTCCGGAGTTTATAAATTATAGCGTTAGCAATTTAGAACCGGATATTTTAAGCGCCGAAGTTTCGGCCAGGTTTTACAAGGATTTTATAATCTATTATAATAAAGTCACTACTCTAGATTATGAAAATTTTAGGATATATTTAGAAGAATTAGGTAATGGCGATGAAAAGTTATTAGATAAATTAATTCTCCTGGGTGAAAAAGATTTTTATGACTATGATTCATCCCAAGTCAAAGGAGAGCTTATAAATATTATTGCCGAATTAAAAAAATACGATAAGCAGAAAAAAATAAATAAATTACAAAAAGAAATTTCCCGAGCTGAGACCGAAGGACGAAACGAAGATCTTTCCGCTCTCATGAATGATTTAAAAAATTTAACTATTTCCTAATATGGTTAAAAATAAGTCAAAAAAAATAAAGAAAACAATAAAAAAGAAAACGGTAATAAAGAAAACTGTTAATCGCCAGGCGCCAACTAGACGTCCGCTTAAAAAAATTAAAAACCTTAAAATGACAAAAACTAAAGTTATCAAAAATAAGAAAAAATCAGATTCTAAGGAATTAAAAAAAACTAAAACTGCGCTGGCCGCTAAAGCTAAGGCTAAAGTTTTTGTGAAAAATAAGGCAGTTAAAAATACAAAGACAAATAAAGCAAATAAGACTAATAAGGCTGTCAAAAAAGTGGTGAACAGAGAGCCGCGCCCGGTAGTAAAACCGACCCCCGAACAAATGCAAAAAATAATTGATAAAGGGCGTCTGCGCGGTTTTGTAACGGAAACCGAGCTTTTATATTTATTTCCGGAAGTAGAAGAATATGTTTACGAATATGATGTTTTTTTAGGAGATTTACAAAAAAATGGTGTTCAGGTTATGGAAGACTCGGGAAGAATTTTAGATACAGCCGAGAAAAAAGCCGCCGAGCCGCCCTTAACCGGTAAAGCCTTAACTCAGCAAAATGCTTTAAATATTGATTTGTCAAAATTAAGTTCCGACTCTATCCAAATGTATTTAAAAGAAATCGGTAAAGTTCCTTTGTTGAGCGGGGATGAAGAAGTTGAACTGGCTAAGCGAAAAGAAAAAGGCGATCGAGAGGCAGAGAAAAAAATTATTGAAGCTAATTTACGTTTAGTAGTTTCTATTGCTAAAAAATTTGCCGGTGCTAAGGGTATGAGTTTATTGGATTTAATTCAGGAAGGGAATATTGGTTTATTTCGAGCGGTGGAAAAATTTGAATATCGAAAAGGTTATAAATTTTCCACTTACGCCACTTGGTGGATTCGCCAGGCGATTACGCGGGCCTTAGCCGATCAATCGCGAACGATTCGTATTCCGGTTCATATGGTGGAAAATATTAATAAGTTTCGTCAGATTCAACGCAGTTTAATTCAGGAATTAGGTCGAGAGCCTTTAGCTGATGAGATTGCTGCGGAAATGCATGAAACTTTAGAAAAGGTTCGTTATATCATGAAAATTTCTCAAGATACCATATCTTTAGAAACAACCATTGGTGATGATGGGGAGGATTCAACTTTAGAAGATTTTATTGAAGATGTTAAAAATGTTACTCCGGATAGAGCGGCTGCCTTACAATTATTAAAAAATTACGTGAAAGATATTGTCGCGCAATTATCTCCCCGAGAACAGAAAATTCTAGAAATGCGTTTTGGTTTGGTAGACGGCGTGGCTCACACTTTAGAAGAGGTTGGACAGGAATTTGAAGTTACTCGCGAACGTATTCGTCAAATTGAATCCAAGGCTTTGGAAAAGATCCGGAAGTTTAAAGGGCTTGAGAAGTTGAGGGATTATTAAATTTATAAAAATTTTTTTACACCCTCGGGAAAAATATTTTTATCTTTTGTTTCGGAGATTTCTAACCAAATAACTTTTCCTTCGTCAATGCTATCTAAAATTTTAAATTCTTCTTGATTATATAGAGAAGAATCTTTAAAGTCGGCTTCATAAATTAAGCAAATTTCATGACCTGGCTCGCCGTTAAAAGTAAAAATATTTTCGATGACGTTTAGTAGTCGTTCATTGATAATTTCAGCATTTAATTCTTCCTTAAATTCACGACGTAAAGCATCAATAGATTTTTCATGAAAATCAATGCCTCCGCCCAAAAGACGATAAAAATGTTGGTCTTTGACTTTATCATAACCGGGTGAAACGAGGACTCGGTCATTGTTTCTTATGATTGCGACAGCTAAGCCTCTGATTTGACCACGTAATACTCCCATAAGTTTATATTGTTATTGTTTTGTTTATATTTTAGCAAAATTAACCTAAAAATCATAATATTCATTTATTTTAAAGTTATTGACATAATAGACTGATTTGCTATTATATAAATAATATTTCTATTGAAGTATTTTGTTTTTTTAAAACAATTTAATATTCCCGGGTAGCGCAGCGGTAGCGCAGTTGGCTGTTAACCAATTGGTCGTCGGTTCGAATCCGACCCCGGGAGCTTGACAAAAAGTATATCTTGTGATATACTTTTTAGGTATGATAGCTCTTTAAAAAGCTAAATTTAAAGGTTATATTTAGTTGTTGGCCAAAGCCCTAATAATTTTAGAGTTTTAGGCAACAACTAAATTATTGTTAATTAACCCTTAAATTTATATAAAATGAAAAAAATTAGCAAAATGAGTGGGGTAAAAATAATCCTGACTGCAATAGTATTAGGAACGATTGTGTTCCTTATTTGTAAGTGGAATGCTTCATTAGACCCACCACGACAGATAAAAGAAGCAGTGTCTAAAACAGAAATTTCTACACAACCTACTCAAATAGTGATTGATGTCGTGATGCCAGCTTATGTAAGAGCTGAGCAAACTGATATTGATTTATATCAGAGAGACCCAGAAGCATATGCAAACAGATTTAACAGCAACAATGAATTGTATAACCGTTCGGTTAAGTTTGTGTATGAAAATGGAGTTCAGGTTGGGGACACTGTTCAATTAAAATATTTTCATAAATATGATCCTCCGCAAGAGACATATTGGGATTTGGTTTCTATCAAACCACCATTTTATGAAAGTGTTGAAAATGGACAGTACACTTATGTTGAATACAGCAAAGGTGTTGTAAGGAGAGTAAAATAATACAAGCCCAAAAATGTTTTAAATGGAAGTCAGAACATCAGACTTCCTTTTTTATTTTCCTAAACACCTAATCTTTTCCAATCCCACCATACTAATCCTAACCGCCGAATATATATTATCAAGTTCTGAAAATATGTAATCTGCAGAGCCAGATTCAAAAACAGGTTTTATAGACCTGTTTTTGTTTTAATATAAGTAATAATTATGGTTCTGAAGAGTTCTTTATTCTTAAATTAGTAATTTTAAGATATAATAAGTTTATATGAAAAATGCAATAATAATACACGGAATTTATGGTAATCCTGATGAAAATTGGTTTCCGTGGCTAAAAACTGAATTAGAGAAGATTGGCTATCAAGTTTATGTACCAATATTTCCAACGCCAGAAAATCAAAACTTAGAAGCCTGGTTAAAGGTAATTGGTGATTTGAATAACAATATTGGAACGCAAACGATTTTTATTGGGCATAGTGTTGGGGCGTCTTTTATTTTATCAATTTTAGAATCATTAAATTTACCTGTTAGAGCGGCTTTTTTAGTTTCTGGTTTTTTAGGATTACTTGATAACGAGGAATTTGATAATCTTAATAAAGAATTTGTTAATAGAAAATTTGATTGGGATAAGATAAAAAGGAATGCTCAGAAGATTTATTTGTATCACTCTAATAATGACCCATATGTTCCAATTGAAAGAGCTTATGAGTTAGCAACTAATCTTGATGTAGAGCCGATAATTATAGAAAACGATGGGCATTTTAATGAAAAAGCTGGCTACAAAGAATTTCCTAGATTATTGTTCGATATAAAAAATATTTAATATAAAAATATGGATTTAAATAATAAAGTAGTAATTATAACAGGTGGAACCAAAGGCTTCGGCAAATCATTAGCTATATTTCTTAAAAAAGAAAATTGCCAAGTGATTATTTCAAGCGACAATAGCGAAGATTTAGAAAACGTGAAACAGGGGACAACTGTTGATTCTTTTTTGGCAGATGTAACAAAACCGGAAGATTTAACTAATCTAGCTAAGTATGTAAACGATAAATATGGACGAATTGATGTATGGATAAATAATGCTGGCATACAAATCGCCCCAAGTTTAATTGAAGATATTGATATTGTTAAATTAAAACGTTTATTTGATATTAACTTTTTCGGTTATTTTTATGGTTGCCAGACGGCCCTTAAATATCTAAAGCAACAGGGTAGTGGCTTAATAATTAATATTAACTCAACTGCTGGCTTGGATGGTAAACCAATGATTAGTGCTTATTCTTCCTCAAAATTTGCTATTAAAGGCTTAACGGAATCAATTAGAAAAGAGGTTGGCGATAATATAAATATTTATGCTGTTTACCCCGGTGGAATGCAAACCGATATTTATCAAGAAAAAATACCAGATGATATAAGCGAATATATGTTAGTTGATGACGTCGTTCAAAAAGTTATTAGTAATTTAAAGAGTGACAATCCGAATCTATATTTAATTATTAAAAGACCTATAGTTACTTAATTTAGTTGTTATAATTAAAAATTTTTAAGTCTTCAGTTATCGTTTTCCAGTCTAAAGTTCTAAACGCGTTCAGGATGTGGAGCCTGTAATTTTTTGGTGTGCTTGAATGATGTAATTCGTTTAAAATCAGTTAAATAATAAAAGAACATGGCTTAGGTCATGTTCTTTTGTTTTAGTCAAAATTCATAAAAGGCAGTAAAAACGGTATAATCATGATTTTGAATTAAAGGTCTAGTCATTTTTTGATAAAATTTCCTTTGACTGACAGTCGAATTAGTGAGATTATATAAATATAAAGTTTTTATAAAGAAAATATAAAATAATTATAAATTTACTTATATGTCAGATATAAATCAACTAACTGTTAGGATACAAAATTTTATAAAAGAACGAGATTGGAATCAATTTCATAACCCAAAAGATTTAGCGCTTTCTTTGGTTTTAGAATCTGCTGAAGTAATGGAACATTTCCAGTGGAAAAATAACGAAGAAGTGCAGGAATATATTAAATCTCATAAAAACGAGATTGGTGAAGAATTATCAGATGTTTTGTATTGGGTTTTACTTATGAGTCATGATTTAGATATTGATATAAAAAAAGCTTTTGAAGATAAGATGCTTAAAAATGAAGCTAAATACCCAATAGATAAAGCGAAGGGGAAGCATGATAAATATAATAAATTATAGAATGCTGGGAATTACTACGTTTCAATTTAAAAAAGATCAATTTGAAAAAATTAAAGAATATCACTTTGGTTTAAATTGGCCGGTTGTTTATCTAATAAAAAATGATAAAGAGCTTTATGTTGGTGAAACTACTAGTCTTTATAATAGAAGCAATCAGCATTATGATAACCCCGAAAGAAGAAAATTAGATAAAATGTATGTAATTACTGATGAGGAATATAACAAATCAGCCGCACTGGATATAGAATCATCCCTAATTCAATATATAGCCGCTGATGGAAATTTTCTTTTACAAAATGGTAACCAAGGTTTGCAAAATCATAATTATTTTGACAAAGAAAAATATCAAGCCAAGTTTGAAGTTATTTGGAAAGAGTTACGGGGAATGTCTTTGGTAAAAAATGAACTTGTTCAAATAAAAAATAGTGATTTATTTAAATACTCTCCGTATAAGGCTTTGACTGATGAACAGTTTATGATAGCTAATCAGATTTTGTATGATATTAAACATAAAGTTAATAATACTTTTATTATTCACGGAGGACCAGGTACCGGTAAGACAATTTTGGCCACTTTTTTAGTAAAAAGCATGAAAGAAACAGAGGAGACTAAGGATTTAAGTGTTGGCCTTGTATTACCCATGACAGCAATTAGGAAAACTTTAAAAAAAGTATTTAAAAGTATAAAAGACC
>Ga0210057_1005824_pt1 | contig 15674 bp, 25 predicted proteins | sample CryGeyCG2114_010_2_FD_183968 | JGI IMG/M metagenome (GOLD analysis project Ga0210057, IMG submission 183968) | Groundwater microbial communities from aquifer - Crystal Geyser CG10_big_fil_rev_8/21/14_0.10 (SPAdes) (version 2) | ecosystem: Environmental > Aquatic > Deep subsurface > Groundwater ...
TCTAGGTCTTTTGTGCTCATAGGGAGAAATGTCATAGGGTTGTGTCGTTAATGTTAACGACACTATTGTACCCCAGGTAGGACATTTCTATTTCCCTGTACTAGGACATTATCACATCCCGCCGACAGGTTTTTTGCGATGAAATTTGTGATACACTAAATATATATTTATTATTCGTATATTTGTAAAAGATTAGTAATTCGTAGGAGTTATGAAGATTACCATAGAAAACCCCTCCTCCCACTCCAGAAACGTTCTTCGCCGGGCCGGATATGCCATGCACCAAAACCGAGACGGAGAACTCTCGTTTGTCCGGCGCATTCAAGGCATGGATTATCCCCGATTCCACGTCTACGTCAGCAAGGAAAAGCCGGGAAAATTAATAGAAATCACTCTTCATCTGGACGAGAAAAAGCCCTCCTACGAAGGATTCACCGCTCATTCCGGACAATATGATGGGCCGATTATCGAAGAAGAGCGCGCTCGCATATTAAGCACAATCTAACAAACAAAGAATAATAACTAAGTTTCAAATTAAGAATTACAGATTTATATCCAGCAATTATCTCGAAATTCTTAATTCTGAATTCGAAATTATTTTTCTGTGCATGTTCTGTGCATAGAACGTGAATTCCATTTAATTGTTTTAAGGGCTACAATTAGATTATCATGCCGCCGCAAACACAAACCACAAATGACGTGGGAAGAATCCCTCCGCAGAACGTAGAAGCCGAGCAGTCCGTGCTAGGCTCGCTTTTGCTGGACCAGAACGCGATTATAAAAATCGCGGACACTTTGACTCCGGAAGATTTCTATAAAGATGTGCATCAGGTTATCTATCAGGCGGTCTGCGATTTATTCGACAAAAGAGAGCCCATAGATGTTTTAAGCCTGGCTAATTTGCTGGATGAAAAAAATAAGCTGGATCTGATCGGCGGACGGGCGTATCTGACGCAACTGACAGAAGCGGTTCCTTCGGCCGCGAACGTGGGGCATTATTCAAGCATCGTGCAAAAAAAGGCGACCCTCAGGCGATTGCTTTACGCCTCCCAGGAAATTACGCAAATGGGGTACGAAGAAGCGGACGATGTTGACGCGGTTCTAGACAAAGCCGAACAAAAACTTTTTGGCATATCGCAAAAATACCTAAAACAGAACTTCATCGGCATTCGAACCGTTTTGCATGACACATTCGAAAGAATAGAAAAGCTTCATCAAGGCGAGGGCCGGCTGCGCGGGCTGGGCTCCGGATTTATTGATTTGGATAACATACTTTCCGGATTCCAGGATTCCGACCTTGTAATTATCGCGGCCCGCCCTTCCGTGGGAAAAACTACCTTAGCGCTGGATATCGCGCGCCACATGGCCATTAACGAAAAAAAAACCATCGGATTATTTAGCTTGGAAATGTCCAAAGAACAGTTGGTAGACAAGCTTTTGTGCGCCCAGGCAGAAGTGGAGCTGTGGCGGATGAGGACGGGAAAGCTTTCTAGTTCGCCGGAGCATGATGATTTCCCTAAAATCGGACACGCCATGGGCGAGCTGTCTGAATCAAAAATATTTATAGATGATTCCGCCAGCGCGAACATTATGGAGATTCGCACCAAAGCCAGAAGGCTGCATTCGGAGCATACTTTGGATTGTTTGATTGTTGACTATCTGCAATTGATGGAAGGCAGAAGCAACGACAACCGCGTCCAAGAAATCGCGGAAATCTCCCGCGCTCTCAAAGCAATCGCGCGCGAACTGAGCATTCCGGTTATTGCCCTTTCCCAGCTGTCGCGCGCCGTGGAAATGAACAAACCCGCCATTCCCCGGCTTTCACATTTGCGCGAATCCGGTTCTATTGAGCAGGACGCGGATGTGGTGCTGATGCTTTACCGAAAATCCTCGGACCGAAACTATCGCCTGGATGAATTGACCGAAGAAGAAAAGCATATCACGGAAATTCATATTGCCAAGCACAGAAACGGACCCACGGGAATGATAAAGCTATTTTTTGACGAGAATATGGTGACCTTCAGAAATCTGACCAAATCCAGGCAAATATCCGCCCCCCCACATGGATCCACCCCGCCTCCCCCTCCGATTGACCCGATTGAGATATAAAGGTATATTTACTCCACTATGTTCAATAAACTCAAACAATTCAAAGAGCTGCGCAGCCAAGCCAAGACCCTGCAAAACGCCTTAAAAGAAGAAAAGGTTGAAGTGGAAAAACAGGGCGTAAAAATTGTCATGGACGGAAACCAAGAAATTATATCTTGCGATGTTTCCGTGGATTTACTTTCTCCGGAAAAAAAGGGCGACCTTGAATATGCCATCAAAAGCGCTAACAACGCGGCTATCGAAAAAACAAAACGCGTCATGGCGCAAAAAATGCAATCCATGGGAGGCTTGGATCAGTTTGGATTAGGAAAATAAGCTATGTCCTCCTTGCCCCCTTCAATACAAAACCTGGTTGACCATTTTACTGCCTTGCCAGGCGTTGGCCCAAAGACCGCGGAGAAGCTGGTCTTTTTTCTACTGCGCCGCAGCCCAAAAGACCTGCACGATTTTGGCCGCAGCCTTTCCCAGTTGGCGGATAATGTAAAGCTCTGCTCCCTTTGCCAAAATTTTACGGATTCCGACCCCTGTGCTATCTGCGCGAACCCAAGGCGCGACCAAACCACCATCTGCGTGGTGGCGGACCCGCTGGATTTGCTGGCCCTGGAAAACTCGCACAGCTTTCGCGGCGTGTACCATGTGCTCGGTCACAATATCAATCCTTTGGAAGGCATTACGCCGAACGATATCCGCATCCGCGAATTGGAGCACCGAATCCAGCAGTCGCGTCCCCCTATCCGCGAAATTATCCTCGGGCTCGACGCGAACAACGAAGGCGAAACCACAGCCTTGTACTTGGCGCGCCTATTAAAAAAGTACGCCGTCAGCATAACCCGCATTGGTAAAGGCTTGCCCATGGGAAGCGATATGGAATATGCTGACAGCGTAACGCTCACGAACGCGCTGGAAGGAAGAAGGAAAATATAAAAAAACCCGCCAAACCGGCGGGTTTTATTCTATACGGTAATCTTTTCTATCTGAACTTCGGTAAAATCTTGCCGGTGTCCGGTTTTCTTCCGGTAGCGGACTTTTCGCTTATATTTAATGACGTCAATCTTTTTGGCTCGATCTTGGCGCAGAACCTTGGCCTTGACCTTGGCGCCGCTGACTATGGGAGCGCCGACTTTTACGTCTTTGCCGTCTTTATCGGCCACTAAAAGCACATCACCAAAATCAATTGAATCATCTTTTTTGGCGTCAAGTTTTTCTACCTTGATTTTATCGCCTTGTTTAACTTTGTACTGCTTTCCGCCTGTTTTTATAACCGCAATCATATAAATGTCATTGGTAAATGGTAATTGGTCATTAGTGAGAATAAGACCTAGTATATCGTTATTTTTCAATTACGTCAACCCTATCCCCTGTTTTAAGGCTATTTTTGGCTATCCAGCCCGCGTTTAGCTCTAAAACCATGTTTACTGCCTGTTTTGAAGCAAATCGGACCACGCCAGCTTCATCCTCCTCAAAGGGGATATTTTCCTGCATGCCGGCTATTATGCCGTCTTTAATCCATATAACATCCAGGGGAAACATCATATCTTTCATCCAAAAATCGCGTATATCATAATCATCAAACACAAAAAGCATTCCCTGGTTCTGGTCCAAAGAACTTCTGTTGGAAAGCCCTTTCTCCCGCCGGAAAGGAGTATCCGCGATCTCGACCGTTAATTCATGCTGCCCAACTATAATAGTCCTAACTTGTGCTTCAGATGAATTTCCAACCTGATTCATACGGATAAAAAATGCTATCCACGAGATGATGGCAAATGAGACGATGCCCGCGAAGATGAGTTTGAGCGTTTGCTTGACCATACTGCTAAAAGAATCATAACCATAAAAAGCGCGATAAGTAAATATATTTTTCCCTGGGTTTGAAAAAAGAGGGATGATACGCCAAAAAAAGCGGCCAGGCCCCACAACAAAAGAACGCTCTGCCTATGGGAAAGGCCGGCCGTCAAAAGCCGAAAATGCAGATGCTTGCTGTCCCCCACCCCTAAAGGGCGGTGTTCCACAAAAAGCCGCCGAGCTATAACCCAGGCCACGTCCAGAATTGGAATTCCCATAATGAGCAGCGCGGTAGCCACTTTTCCGCCGGAAATAATAGCCAGCATTCCCAACATAAACCCCACCCACAAACTCCCGCCTTCTCCTAAAAAAATTTTTGCCGGGTGCGCGTTCCAAAACAAGAACCCCGCGCATGAGCCGGCCAGCACAATCGCGAGCAATGCCACGTCCGGCTGGAATGTTTTATCCGTCAAAGAAAGCGCGAAAATAATAAACGCGCCAATAGTTGTTATGCCGCTTGATAAGCCGTCTAATCCATCCAAAAGCTTGGTGGTGAACATCATCCCCAAAAGCCAGACAAAGGTAAATGTATCCGCTACTAATACGAAAGTGATCGTGCTTCCGCCTAATTCAAATAAATTCCATTGAACGCCGTCTAAAAATAACAGCCCCGCGCCCAAAGGGTTGCTGACGAATTCTATTCCCACCCCAGAGCCTATAACAGCCAGTATAGCCAATATGGGCGCTATAAACTGCGCCCCGGGCCGCAGGCTGTACTTATCGTCAATCCAACCGCCAATCATAAGAATAATGCTGGCAATAAAAATGCCCCATAAAAAATTCTGCGCTATATAGCGCTCCGGCAGATTATTAGTCAGCATGATAATGGCGGCAATGGTAATCCAAAACGACGCAAAAATAGCCACTCCCCCCAAAAGCGGAATAGGCCGATTGTGAATTTTACGCGCTTGATTTGGCTTGTCGACAATTCGAAATCTAGCAGCAAAACGCTTGACTGCAGGAGTAAGCAATAGCGCAAGCAAAGTAGAAAATAAGAATGAAAGAATATACAACATGACAGTTATTTTGTTCTATCAAGCCAAGTTTGCAAAATTAAAGCAGCTGCCGAAGCATCGTCATCTCCTTTAGAGACTGCGCTACGAGACGAAAATCGCTCATCTTGTTTATGAATAGGCTTTCCAAAAAATTCTAATTTTTTTATAAATTCATCTACTTTTTGGGCCTGCGCGCCTGTTTCTCCGGACAATCGCAAAGGATAACCCACAACAACTTCATCTATGTCTTCATCTTTTAAAACCTGCTCAACCTCTTGTATTCCACCACGAATTACGCGCAAAGGAGTTGCGATTCGCACATCATCCGTGGCTTTTGCCAGGCCTATTTTTGCTTGCCCGTGGTCTATTCCAAGGTAATTCATAAAGCACACCACCCCCCTCCTTTACTAAACTTACTGTTTTATTTAAATAGTCAAAATCCGAGGCCCCTCCTTGGTTATGGCTACTGTATGCTCAAAATGGGCGGCTAAACGCCCGTCCGCGGTAACTATGCCCCATCCATCATCCGCTGTCTGGACGTCCGGCGTGCCCAGGTTAATCATTGGCTCAATCGCCAGCACCATGCCTTCCAAAATCTCTTCGCCCGCGCCTGGCTTGCCATAATTCGGCACTCTGGGTTCCTCGTGGACCTCATGGCCGACGCCATGACCAACCAGTTTGCTCACCACCCCGAACCCTTCCGCCTCGGCCCTGGCTTGAACCGCGTACCCAATGTCTCCCAAACGGTTTCCTGCTATAGCCTGTTTAATGGCTAAATCCAGACATTCTTTTGTAACGCTTAAAAGGCGCCGGGCTTCCGGAGAAATATTCCCAATCCCCACAGTTACCGCATGGTCCGTAAATAATCCTTTGTATTCCATGCCTAAATCCAGGCCGATTAAATCGCCTTCTTTAAATTCCAAGTCTTTATGAGGAATTCCATGCACCACCATCTCGTTAGGAGAAACGCAAAGCGTGTTGGGAAACTCTTGGCCAGCGGTCCCGAATCCTTTAAAAGCAGGCTTGCCCCCGGCTTTGATAATCCTATCTTCCGCCTCTTTATCCAATTGCGCGGCATTTGCGCCCGGCTGGCACATAGCGCAAAGCTCCCGCATAATTTGCGCCAATTTTTTTCCGCCGGCCGCTAAAATTTCAATTTCTTCCACAGTTTTAAATCGCATGCAAATTTTAAAATTATGAATTTTATTAATTAAAAATCTTCCAAATTGATTTTTCCACTTCCTCGATTGAAGGCATGCCGTCTATCCTGTATAGAATTCCCTGCTCTTCGTACTTCTTAAGCAGAGGCTCTGTTTCTTTGTAATAAATTGAAAGCCTTTCTTTTATTGCCTCCGGCTTATCGTCTTCGCGCTGAACCAAAGGGGCTTGGCATTCGTCGCACAGCTCATCTTTTTGCGGCGGATTGGTTACTAGATTATAAATATTTTTATCTCTCGGGCACTGCCTTCTGGCAGAAAGCCGGCGCACTGATTCTTCTTCGGAAATATCAACCGCTATCGCGTGCGTTGCTTTTACCGTATCGCCGAATTCTTCAAACTGGTCCATATCCCTAGGAAAGCCATCTATCACCATTCCGCCGGATTGTTCTTTGGCATGTTTTGCTTTCTCTTTCATAATTTTAACAACATAGTGCGCCGGCACAAGTTTGCCTTGGTCTGTAAATGAAGAGATAAATTTCGCGTCTTCTCCGCCTTGGGAAACTTTTTCCCGAAGCAAGCCGCCCGTTTCTAAATATGGAATACCAAGCTTTTCCGAAAGCTTGCGGCCTTGCGTTCCTTTGCCGCTTCCCTGCGGTCCAAATAAAAAAATAATCGGTTTATTGTTCAGCATATGCGGTTAAAATATCATATTTTAGCAAAAAAATAAACTCCTACAAATCAAAAATCCCCGCGAAACTACGAATCAAGTGCAAATTATTATTTTATTGTCATCCCGAGCCCTTAATATGCTTAAATAGGATAATAAGCTCGGCAAGCGAACCAATTACAATAATCAATAGGACAACACAGGCCGAGAGGATCCCGGACATGAACGTATAATGCGCCCATGTCCGGGATCCTCTCGGCCTGACAAGTATTACGGCCTTAATAATGAAATTCGTTTGCCAAGCATGCTATTTTGAATTCCGATTAATCTAGGCCTCGGGATGACAACATCAAAGCATTTGTAAATTTGCAGACAGATTTGTAATTCGTGGGGATTTTAAAATTTTTCGTAATCGCGCATTACTAATTGGGAATCAACCTGCTTAACCGATTCTATGACAACCGAAACAACAATCAAAAGGCTGGTGCCGCCGATAACAAGATTTGTGCCGGTAAAATTCTGCAGAACTAAAGGCAGTATGGCGATGGTGCTCAAAAAAAGCGCGCCCGCGAGCAGAATTCTATTTGAGACGGCGGAAAGATACAACGAAGTTTCTCGGCCCGGACGAATTCCCGGAATAAAGCCGCCTTGTTTTTGCAGATTCTCGGAAATTTGGTCTGGTTTAAAAATAACCGCCGTATAAAAATACGTAAATCCAAACACAAGCACAAAATAAAAAATAGCGTAAAACAGCTGATTGTTGAATAATTGAATTACAAAATCAGCCGCGCTGGGAATAAACCCCACCGCGCCCGGCCGGGCAAAAAACTGCGCCACTAACGGAGGAAACAGCACGATTGAAATAGCAAAAATAATCGGAATAACGCCGGCTTGGTTCACGCGCAAAGGCAAATGGCTCTGCACGGCTCCGCTCATGCTGTTGCCACGCGCGAATTTTGAATATGTAACCGGAATATTGCGCTGGCCTTCGGTGATAAAAACAACCCCGGCAACCGTTACCAAAGCGATTATGATAAACAAAAGCACGTTAATAAGCTGGGATTGGTCGTAAGTGGAAAGCACTTGCAGCAAAGACGTGGGCAAACCAGCCACAATACCGCCAAAAATCAAAAGCGATATTCCGTTTCCCACTCGCCTTTCGGATATAAGTTCCCCTAGCCACATAAGAAAAATTGTGCCGGCCGTGGCCGTAACCATTGTTATCATCATTTGGAAAAGAGTCAGCTCTCCGATTATTGATCCGCCCCCGCTTCTCTGCAAAAAGATTATTGTTCCATATGATTGGAGCAAGGCAAAAGGAACGGTGGCAAGCCTAGTCCACTGATTAATCTTTTGCCGGCCCTGCTCGCCTTCTTTCTGCATTTCCTCCAACTTAGGCACAATCATTCCCAAAAGCTGAAATATAATAGAGGAAGTGATATAAGGGCCGACACCAAGCATAACAATGGAAAAATTCTCCAAACCGCCACCAGTCAAAATATTCAAAAGCCCTAAAATCTGATTTGAGCTAAAAAAAGCCTGGAGACCAGACACGTCTATTCCAGGGACAGGAACATGGGCTAAAAATCGAAAAATAACAAACACAAGCAAAACAAAGAGTATGTCGTTTCTGATATCACGAGAATTCCAGATTTGTTTTAGTTTGTTAATTATCATACCTATTGTCATTCCGAATCACTCCCGCCGGCCGGCAGGCAGGCCGCTTGAGATGACAAATATTTCTAATTATTTAGCAGATTTTACCTTAGATTTTTCACCATTTTTAGGTTTTCTTGGAATTAAAATCCATTTTCCACCGGCTTCTTTTATGGCTTTTTTAGCAGCCGTAGAAAAGTAGTTCGCGGTCACTTCCAACTTTTTTCCTATTTTACCATGAGCAAGCACTTTATATCCACCTCGCGTCTTTCTTATTAAGCCTCTCTCAATAAGAAATTTTGAATTTACAACTTCGCCTTCTTTAAAATTTTCACCCAAAACAGACAAGTTGATGGTGGCTATTTCTGGAGACTCGCGATTAAAACCGCGCGACTTTGGGGTGCGAATAAATAGCTGTTGAAAAGCCGCTCTCTTTTTAATGCCTTGGCGTCCGCCGCTGCGGGCCCGCTGCCCCTTTAGCCCGCGCCCGGCAAAAGTTCCTTTGCCCGAAGCATTTCCTCGTCCCACTCTCTTTTTTCGACGCTTATTGCCTGATGGGCGTTTTATATTATCTAGTGAATATATCATAAAATTTACTCCTTATCCTTTTTTTTCTCTTTCTTATCTGCGGAAGGCTCGCCAGTAGCTACATCAGCGGTTACCTTCTTCTTGGCTTCCCGCGGTTCGCGAAGCTGTTCAAGCGCCTTAATAGCGGTACGGGCATTGTTCACCTTGTTTGAAGTTCCCATTATTTTGCCGACAATATCTTTTATTCCGGCTAAATCAAAAACCTGCCGCAATACGCTTCCGGCGATAATACCTGTTCCCGGAGGAGCGGGCATAATAAGAAGCTTTGAGCTATTTGAACGAATAAGAACCTTATGCGGAATAGTGCCTGTTTCCGTCATTTTGACTTTTATAAGATGCTTTTTGGCATCATTGGTGCCTTTTGTTATGGCTAATGAAACATCCGCGCCCTTGGCCAGGCCGATTCCTACCCTTCCTTTTCTATCCCCAATGGCCACGCATGCCCTAAACCTCATTCTCTTTCCTCCGGCCATAACGCGCGTAACGCGGGCTAAATCTAAAATAACCTGCTCAAATTCGTCGCGCGGCTCTCTTTCTCTATTGGATCTTCTATTGTTTTGTCGGCCTGTTGCCATAGTAATATTATATTAAAATTCTAATCCTCCCGCGCGCAGAGCATCTGCCAAAGCTTTTACGCGACCATGATATTTTTTGCTTCCTCGGTCAAAGACCACGGACTTTATTTCCTTTTTTAAGGCTTGATTCGCCAGAGATTTCCCTAATTCGCCCGCTCTGTCTGTTTTTGTCCCCTTTAATCCCTTATCCCGACCGGATATAATGGTTTTCCCCGGGCCATCATCAATAAACTGGACAAACATTCCGGTTAAACTGACTCTGACGGAAACGCGCGGACACAAAGCAGTACCGCTCACTTTGGAGCGTACTCTTTTTCTTCGACGCGCTTGTTTGGATTGTTTGGAAATAACTGACATGTTTACTTAGATATAACTTTATAAAATTCGCAAATTATTCTGAACCCTTAACAACCTTGCCCACTTTACGCCTTACTACCTCGTCTGTATATTTAATCCCTTTTCCTTTATAAGGCTCTGGCTTCCTGACTTTTCGAATTTGGGCGGCTGTTTCACCAACTAACTGCTTATCTATGCCGCTAACTGTAATAACATTTCCTTCCGCAGTAATTTCGATTCCTTCCGGAAAGCTGAATTCTACCGGATGAGAATATCCGACATTCAATACCAATACTTTACCTTTTGTTTGAACTTTATAGCCAACGCCATTTACCTCTAATTGCCGAGAAAACCCTTCCGAAACTCCCACAACAGCGTTAAAAACCAAGGAGCGGCCCAAACCCCAAAACGCGGCCTGCCGATGGTCTTCCGGAGAAGGAACGCTAAGCTCAAGCTGATTTTCTGTTTGCGCGATTTTTACCTTTGGCGGCAAGCTTACCTTTAATTCTCCTTTTGGCCCTTTAACAGCAACAATCCGGCCGTCTATATCCACGGTAACTCCGCTTGGCACTTCAATTGGTTGTTTTCCTATTCTAGACATAAGATTAATCTATCTCGCAAATTACCTCGCCCCCAACCCCTTTTTTGCGAGCCTCCTTATTAGTTAAAAGCCCAAGAGGGGTTGAAATAATAGCCATGCCATATCCGTCAAGAACATTAGGCAAGCTGTCTTTTTTGTTGTAAACCCTTCGGCCGGGGCTGCTAATTCTGCCTATGTGTTTTATGGCTGGCTCTCCGGCATCAGTATACTTTAAGGTAATTTCCAAACCCGGCTTCCCTAAATAGGAAAATTCTTTTACCCCGGCAATATAATTTTCTTTTTCTAAAATATTAGCCAACTTTAATTTAAATTTGGAAAAAGGAAGAGCAACCGTCTTGTGTCCGGCTTTTAAACCATTCCTAATTCTTGTTAGCATATCCGCTATTGGATCAGTCATCATAAATCTTAATACTTCTAATTATTCAAATTATTATTTTACCAACTTGATTTTTTTACTCCCGGAAGTTCACCTTTTCTGGCCAATTCTCTAAAACAAATTCTACACAAATCAAACTCTCTCATATACCCCCGGTTGCGGCCGCACTTCCAGCAGCGGCGTATCTTTCTGGTAGAAAACTTTGGCTTTAGCTTGGATTTTACTACTAATGCAGTTCTTGCCATATTATTTTTTAAATGGGAAACCTAATTCCTTTAATAATTTTAAGCCTTTTTCCTTATCTTTGGCTGTTGTTTTTATTGTAATTTCCAAACCATGCAAATGAGCCATGTCATCTCCTGCTACTTCCGGAAATACTATATGTTCGGGCAGACCGATGGTGTAGTTGCCTTCTTTATCGAATCCTTTTGTATCCAACCCATTAAAGTCTCTAACGCGAGGCAAGGTTACATTAATAAGCTTATCAAGAAAATTAACAGCTCGATTACCGCGCAAAGTAACTTTTACTCCCACGGACATTCCTTCGCGAATTTTAAAATTTGAGATAGATTTGCGCGCTTTTGTCACCACCGGTTTTTGGCCGGAAATTTTTAAAACCGTGCTTGCCACTGCCTCTTCGTCTATGTTGCCGTCTTTTTTAATCCGGGCGTTGATAACCACCTTTTCTATTTTAGGAGTTGCCATGACATTGGACACACCAAACAATTCCTGGCGCTTTGGAACAATCTCTTTTATAAATTTTTCTTTAATTGATGTGGTCATATTATATAGTTGGTCGGTTTAACAGTTTTTCAGTTATCAATTTTGCGACTTTGGCGTATAACTGATAGCTGAAAAACTGTTAAACTGCTCTTAAACTGCCTTATTGCATTTTTTGCAGACCCTATTTTTTGTGTGGCTTTCTTCGCTTACCTTGTATGATGCCCTAGTTTTCTTTCCGCATTGCGTGCATATGAGCATGACATTCGAAGACTGAATTGGAGACGGAAATTCAATTTTTTGACCTTGCTGACCTTGTCTTCCGGAACGCAAATGCTTTACCATTACATTAACACCCTCGACGCTGACGCGTGAAAGCTTAGGAAAAACTTGCGCTACTTTCCCTGTTTTTCCCTTGTCCTTTCCCGCTATAACCTTGATTGTGTCGCCTTTTTTAATTTTCATACTTATAATACTTCCGGGGCTAATGAAATAATTTTAGTAAATCCTTTCGCGCGCAGTTCTCTGGCCACTGGCCCGAAAATTCGAGTTCCTTTTGGGTCTTTTGATTTTCTGTCAACCAATAAAACAGCGGCATTTTCGTCAAATCTAATATACGAGCCATCGGCGCGGCCAAATTCTTTCTTTTGCCGGACTATAACTCCATGGACAATTTCACCCTTTTTTACCATTGAATATGGCTGAGCTTCTTTGACTACCAAGGTAACCAAATCTCCAATTCTGGCATAACGCTTTACGCTGGCGCCCAAAACATTAATGCATTCAAGCCTTTTGGCGCCGCTATTATCCGCTGAATTTACAATTGTCTTAAACTGAATCATATAATTATGCTTTGCCAATAACACGCCACTTCTTTGTTTTAGAAATTGGGCGGGTTTCTTCTATAATAACTTTATCCCCAACCTTTATATCGCCTTTTCTGTAATCACAGGCGTATTTTTTGCTTAGGGTGTAATGTTTTTTGTAGCGAGGATGGATTTTAACTCTGTCAACGCGCACCAAAACAGTATGCTGCATGGCAGTTTTTTCAACAGTGCCGGTAAACTGGCGCTTTACTTTCTCGATTTCAACTTCTTGTTCCATATAAATTATTTTAAGTCTTCTTTATCTTTGGAATCTTTTTTTACGCTGCTATTTTTTAAACTATGCAACATGGTAATTATTCTCGTAATCTCTTTGCGTTTTTGTCGGATATGATGAACCTGCTTTAGCGAGCCGGCTCCGGCCTTAAAAGACAAATCGACCATAGCGGCTTGCGCCTCTTTTAAAGCCTTATGCAGAGCTTCCTGGTTCATGTTTTTTATATCGTTCCATTTCATATAGTTAATCTACAAATTATGCAAATTTTTGCAAATATTATTATAGAAGCTATCTCAAAAATAATCTTTGGTCATTTTTGGTATATTTTGGCTCCAAAAAGTTCAGATTTCGTCGCTATAGTACCACTATGCCTCCTCAATCTTAACTTTTTTCGCTCAAAATATCCTCAAAACTGCCTCAAAGCTATTTTTGAGATAGCTTCTAATTAATTTGCAAAAATTCGCGTAATTAGCAGTTACTCTTTCTCTACAAATTTAGTCTTAAGCGGAAGCTTGTAGGCCGCGAGCGACATGGCTTTCTGCGCGATTGCCCGATCGACTCCATCCATTTCAAACAATATTGTGCCGGCGCGCACAGAGGCAACGTATCTGTCTACCGCCCCTTTGCCGCTGCCCATGGGAACTTCGCTGCCTTTGGCCGTCACTGGCTTATCCGGAAAAATACGTATCCAGATCTTTCCGCCGCGCTGAACATATCGGGTCATGGCTCGCCGCGCGGACTCAATCTGGCGGGACGATACCCAGCTTCCGGTAACCGCTTTTAAGCCAAAACTCCCAAAAGCAAGCTCTATTTTCTGGGAAGCTTTTCCGCGAAGCCGTCCTTTTTGGCTTTTTCTGTGTTTTACTTTGCGTGGAATTAACATACCTTATTTTTCTTTCTTATCTCTTGTTATTTTCTTTATGGCCTTTAGAACGTCTTCGGAACCGGATTGATCTTCCTTGTCTTGAGGGTCCAGAACTTCTCCTTTATAAATCCAAACAGAAACTCCGATAACTCCATAGGTGGTACTGGCGACTGATTGGGAATAATCTATATTAGCTCTTAAAGTATGCAAAGGTATGCTTCCCCAGCTGAACATTTCTACGCGGGCAATTTCCGCCCCGTTTAAACGGCCTTTTACTCTGATTTTTACCCCTTTTGCCCCGGCTTTCTGAACTTGCTCAATTGCTTGCTTGGCGGCTCTCCTGAATGGCATTCTCCGCTCTAGCTCTGCGGAAACATTTTGCGCCACCACGGGCGCGGAAAGAGAAGGTTGGCGGACTTCGTGAATGTTTACTTTAACTTTTCTCTGATTTTTAAAAACCTTGAGCTCAATCTCGCGCTTTAATTCCTCTATTCCCGTGCCGCCCCGGCCAATAACCATTCCCGGCTTGGCGCTGTAAATATTTACGATAATTTCATCTCCTTTGCCGGAGCGCTCTATTTCAACTTTTTCTACCCGGGCGGCGGCCAGCTTTTTTAACACAAAAGCTCTGATCATTATATCTTCTTTAAGATTTCCCCGATACGCGCGCTTGGAAGAATACCACTTTGAGTGCCAATCTTCTATAATGCCCAGGCGGTGACTTTTTGGATGTATCTTCTGTCCCATAGATAATTAATATTTTATGCAATTTATCCTATTATTCAGTCTTCTTTTTTTCTTTTTTCTTCTCTTCTTTTAAATTTGTTTTTTGTGCCTTGTTTGTATCTTGCTTCTTGTTTCTTGTATCTTTTTTACCATCTTTGTCCGATTTGTTGGGTGTCTTATTCTTATCTGTGGAATCTGCGCCATCTGCGTTCTTTTTCTTATCTGCGGTCGCTTTTTTCGCGTCCTTCTTGTCTCCCACAAATATTGTTATGTGGCTGGTTCTTTTCCTAATCTGAGCCGCCCGGCCAAAAGCGCGCGGACGCCAACGCTTTAGAGTTGGGCCTTCGTCTACATACGCCTGGCTTATAATAAGATCCTCTGCTTTTTTATGATTATTATGCTCCGCGTTGGCTACGGCTGAATTCAAAACCTTTAAAACAATTTCGGATGCTTTCTTGGGGAGAACGCTCAGTTGGTCGCGCGCTTCTTCTATTTTCGCGCCGCGAACGAGCCCGACCACCAGTCTGGCTTTGCGGGGAGATATTCTTACAAATCTTGCTTGGGCTCTAGTTTCCATATCTTGACGTCATTATATATTATTCTGCCTTAGGCGCCGATTTAACAACCTGGGCCTGTTCCTGTTCTTTTTGCATTCTTCCACCATGCCTTGTAAACTTGCGCGTTAACGAAAATTCTCCCAACTTGTGGCCAACCATATCTTCCACCACAAATACCGGAACATGAACTTTGCCATTATGGACTCCGAAATTGAAGCCAACCATCTCTGGGGTAATTGTCGCGCTTCTGGACCATGTCTTAATAACCGTCTTGTCTCCGCGCTTAATATTGCTCACTTTTTTGAGCAATCTTTCGTCGATATATGGTCCTTTTTTAGCTGATCTAGACATTGTTATTCTTATTAATATTATTTATTACCCGGAGTAATTTACTTCTTTCTTTTACGGCGCCTGACTATTAATACGTCGCTGGCCTTGTGGGCTTTTCTGGTTTTAACTCCCAAAGCCGGCTTGCCCCAGGGGGTTTTTGGCATCTTAAGCCCGATTGGAGAATGTCCTTCTCCTCCACCGTGCGGATGGTCGACCGCGTTCATGGCTTTACCGGCAACCGTCGGCCTAACGCCCCGGTGCCGCATTCTGCCTGCCTTGCCGAGGCGAACCAAATTTTTTTCTGAATTGCTTACCTGCCCCACGGTAGCCAGGCAATCGCCGTAAAATTTTCTAATTTCGCCGCTGGGCATTTTAACCAGAACATAATCTCCTTCAACAGACATAACATTAGCATTGCTGCCGGCGCTGCGGACAGCCTTTACCCCTTTATTAGGCGCGAGCTCGATGCT
>Ga0210057_1005825_pt1 | contig 15671 bp, 13 predicted proteins | sample CryGeyCG2114_010_2_FD_183968 | JGI IMG/M metagenome (GOLD analysis project Ga0210057, IMG submission 183968) | Groundwater microbial communities from aquifer - Crystal Geyser CG10_big_fil_rev_8/21/14_0.10 (SPAdes) (version 2) | ecosystem: Environmental > Aquatic > Deep subsurface > Groundwater ...
TTAGGAATTAGGGATTAGAAATTAGAGCGAAGCGATATATGTATCTAAATAAAGCAATTATATATGGTAATTTAACCAGAGACCCAGAGCTCAAATCTTTGCCTTCTGGGACAAAAGTAACAACTTTTTCTGTTGCAACAAATAGAGTTTGGATGAAAGACGGTCAGAAACAAGAAAATACCGATTATCACAATGTTGTTGTTTTTGGTAGACAAGCAGAAACTGTTGCTCAATACTTAAAAAAGGGTAGCGGGGCACTTGTAGAAGGAAGGATTCAGACAAGAAGTTGGGAAGCTCAAGATGGTACGAAGCGTTACACAACAGAAATTGTAGCTGACAGAATACAGTTTGGTCCTAGGTCTGGAGGATCTACTGGCGCCTCATCAAATTCTAGAGCCGATGATTCTAGTCAGGCAGAGTCCAAGGAAGAGATTGATACAATCGAATATCCTGAAGACGAAATAAACCCAGACGATATACCGTTTTAATAGAAGTTAAAACGAAAATCATCAAACACAAATTCCAAATAACAAACTTATTCGTTTGAAATTTGGTCACTGATTCTTGTTTAAAAATTAGTGTTTAAAAGTTTAACTTAAAAAAGTTTATAATCATGCAGGATTACTTTTCTCAGCACGGCATCAAGTATATAGACTACAAAGATACTGAAGTCTTAAAGAAATTCTTGAACCCGCACGCTAGAATTCTTTCGAGAAACAAAACAAATCTTACTGCTAAAAACCAAAGAAATTTGGCTCAAGCAGTGAAGAGAGCTCGATTTATGGGACTGCTTCCATTCGTTGCTCACTAAATAAAATACAAAAGAAAAAGACTTTGATATATCAAAGTCTTTTTCTTATTAATATATTAGTTTATTTCTTCTCCGCTCTTCCGGCATAATCTTCTTTTTCTGTATTTATATCTACTAAATCTCCAGTGTTTATAAATAAAGGAGCTTGAACGGTTGCACCAGTTTCAAGAACAATAGCCTTAGTTGCTCCTTGAGCAGTATTTCCTTTGACAGCAGGGGGTGCCTCTTTGACCTTTAAAGTTACCTTAATTGGGACGTTAAATCCTATTATTTCATCATTAAAAACTAAAGTAGAAATAATGTCATTTGCTTTAACAAACTTAAACGAGGATGGAATTTTTTCTGCATCGACACTAAAACGTTCACCAGGATTATTTGGAGGACAGAACCAATACTCATTTTTATGATTATATAGATATTTGTAATCTACCTTATCAACTTCAGCCTCTTCAACTTGTTCGGAACTCCCAAAAGACTGTTCTCTTACTTTGCCAGTAATCATATTTCTAAGCTTAGCCTGATTCACAGGCTTCCTCTGTTGTTTTCTGAATACATGAGAATCAAGAACTTCGTAAGGCTCTCCATCTAATATAATAAATTTTTTCTTTGTAACTTCGTTATAAGCAAGCATGGTTTGGGTGTTAGTGCCCAGGGGTTAGGGTCCGGGCCTTAATTATCTTAATCTTTCAGTAAAACTTTGCAACCTTAAATCGCCCACATAGTTGTAATAGATAGAAAGGTCGATGTATATTAATTAATAAGCGCCTCTCCATGCTACTTCTGTAGCATGGAGACAAAAAGCGCTTTCTGTATGGATGATAAAGATTTAAAAAATTTAAGTGACGAAGAAATTCTTGAAGAGTCTCTGTCTATAAACCCGGACCTTTTTGGGGTTTTGATAGAACGTTACGAAAAAGCTTTCCTGAGAAAGGCAATTTCTATTGTTAAGAATAGGGAAGAGGCGGAGGAATTAGTCCAAGATACTTTCACTAAAATTTATATTTATGGACCAAAGTTTGAAAAAGTTTCAGGAGCTCAGTTTTCATCTTGGGCTTATCGAATCCTTATAAATACTTGCATTACGCATTACAACAAGAAAAAAAATAGAAAGACCATTAATCTTAGTGAAGAAATGGTGGAATTCCTTGATTCAGAAGAAGATTCTTTTATTAATAAATTAGACGCTAAGGAAAAGGTTTTATTTGCTTTATCAAAATTACCAGAAACTTTATCTGGTGTCTTAAGGTTACAATTTATGGAGGGGTATTCTCAAAAAGAGATTGCTGAAATAGAAGGGTTATCTGTTGAAGCTGTTAAGTCTAGAGTTTTCCGGGCAAAGGAACAGTTCCGGGAAGTATTAGAGAATCAGGGTAGTAAATAATTAAATTAGTATTGTTCAGGGTTTACATATTTATATGAATACGATTAAAAAAAACGTTTTAAGAAGAATAAAAATAGTCTTCGCCATTAGAAAGGCTTTTCAACCTCTTTTTGTAGAGATTTATGTTATGGTCCTAGCTCTTTCTGGCATCTTTTTCACTAGCTCCATTTTCAATGTTTTTGAGAATCTTTCTGCTAGTAGTGGGGGAGTTGGTGATGTTCTAGCTTTTTCTTATCGTGCATTCTTAAATACGGAGCTTATAGTTCAAAGTTTATTCGTAATAATCTTACTCGTAGCGGGTTTTCTCATTAGAGATTTAAGTAGTAGGTTAATTTATAACACCTTCTCAGAGGGCTATAACAGGCCACGATAAAAGGCTCACCTCAGTGAGCCTTTTATCGTGGCCTAGTAGAGGCCTTATTTAGATACATAATATACGCCTCTACCAAGCTCTCCAATTTGCTCTATCCTGTCCATTTCTTCTAAGTCTGCCAAAAGGCGAGTAGCTGTAGAGTCTGAAACTCCAAGTAACTCCTCCACATTATTATTGGTGATTTTATTATTCTTTTCTAAATAACTTAAGATCCTCTCCAGCTTCATCGCTTTTTCAATAGACATTCTGTCTTCAAAGTCTCTCTTACTTCTATGCTCAAAATGTTTTCGAGCCATCATAAAACCAACAACGAAAGCAAAGATAGATATTATAATTACAATAACAGCAAACATTTTATTTCTCTTTTTCTTTTAACGCTTTTTTAATTTCTTTCTCTAATTCATTTGCTAGTTTTTTATTTTCCTTAAGAGCAATTCTGGCCGCATCATAACCTTGTCCAATAGTCTCTCCGTCCTTTTTATAATAAGCGCCAGTTTTATCTATCAAACCAAATTTCTCTCCAAGAACGAGCATTTCTCCTTCTTTAGAAATTCCTTCATTATAAACTAAGTCAAACTCTGCTTGTTTAAACGGGGAAGCTACTTTGTTTTTGACTACTTTTGCCCTGGTTCTTGATCCTATTACTTCGTCACCCTTTTTTATTTGAGCAATCCTTCTTATATCAATTCTTACAGAAGTATAGAACTTCAAGGCTTTTCCTCCTGGCGTAGTTTCAGGATTACCAAACATTACGCCGATCTTCATTCTTATTTGGTTAATAAAGATTACGACAGTTTTGGATCTAGCCACTATAGCTGTTAATTTTCTAAGAGCTTGTGACATTAATCTAGCTTGTTTACCAACATGGTGGGAACCCATGTCTCCCTCGATCTCATCTTTTGGGGTAAGTGCCGCAACTGAATCAATTACAATAACATCTATTTTTCCTGATCTGACTAGAGACTCAGTTATTTCTAAAGCTTGTTCTCCTGTGTCTGGTTGGGAGATTAATAATTCTCCAGTTTTTACTCCAAGCTTCTTAGCATATTCTGGATCCATAGCATGCTCCGCATCAACAAAAGCGCAAATCCCTCCTTGTTTTTGAGCTTCTGCCACAACATGTAGAGCTAGAGTCGTTTTACCAGAAGATTCTGGTCCGAATATTTCTATAACTCTTCCACGAGGAAGCCCACCGATTCCAAGAGCGTAGTCGAGACCAATTGATCCAGTTGGTATTGCCTCTACATCAACTTTAGGTCTGTCTCCAAGTTTCATTATTGCTTCATCTCCAAATTTACCCTGAATTTCTTTCAGAGTATCTTCTATGTTTTTGTCCCTATTATCTCCTTTGACTCCAATTTCCTTTTTTGCTTTTGCTGCTTTTTTTGCCATATTTTCTAATTTAAAATTAATTCTATTTTTTTAGTTTTTAATCTACCAAATCTATCCCAAACACTTAGCTTTATTATATTATAACCCTCTGCAATAAGTATTTTTTCCCTAAAATCCCCAGACTGGTCTGTCAAAATAACCTTATCATTCAAAGTCATCTTACTAGTGTTTTTTGTTTGTCCTCTAATTTCGACAAGATCTTTATTTACAACCAATCCGTTTTCTGGCTCAAAGACTATTACTTGAGGACCGCTAATTAAATTTCTGGCTTGAAATATTCCGTAGACTAAAGTTAAAGATACTACGAGAAGAATAAAAAGATTTTTTAATAATTTTTGAAAGTCTCCAGTCATTTTATTTTTTTTCGTACTCCCTCATTTTTAGATCCTAGTTTTTTATTAGGTTAGCCACCCACCTGTCACAAGTAGGGAAATTAGATAAGTTTAATTTATTCCTCCCCATAACCTTCATCAGATTTTACTAGAACATCTCTCGGTTTAGCTCCATCTGGGGGGCCAACAACACCTCTTTCTTCGAGGATGTCCATTAATCTAGCAGCTCTAGCATATCCAATACGTAATTTTCTTTGTAGATAAGATGTAGATGCCTTTCCAGCTTCTATAACTATTTCTCGTGCTTCTTCAAATAAATCATCATCATCTTCAAAGTTTCCATCTAGAGCCTCTTCTATACCACCATGACCGTTATTATCTGCACCAAGCTCAAAGTCTTCTGGTAAAGATTCAACATAATTTTTCTTTAGGTAGCTCACTATATTTTTAACTTCTTTTTCTGATATGAAAGCAGACTGCAATCTTTTTGGTTTAGACATATCACTTGAGAGATAAAGCATGTCTCCGGCACCAAGTAGTGTTTCAGCTCCGCTCATATCAAGAATAGTTCTTGAATCTACTTGCGAAGACACTTGCAGGGCAACCCTCGCAGGAATGTTTGCTTTAATCAGACCTGTAATAACATTAACCGAAGGTCTCTGGGTAGAAAGTATCAAATGTATACCAGTTGCTCTAGACATCTGAGCAAGTCTTACAATAGCTCCTTCCAATTCTCTTGGATAAGACTGCATAATATCAGCCAACTCATCAATAACGATAACAATATAAGGCATTGTGTCGGTGTCCTCAGTAAGCTCTTTCCTACTTATTAACGGCTTTACAATATTTGCATGATAAGACTGAATATCTCTAACCTTTTTTTCTTGCAGAATATCGTAACGTCTCTCCATCTCTTTTGCTGCCCATTTCAAGGCCATGATTGCTTTCTTAGCTCCTGTGATTACTGGTGAGAGAAGGTGAGGAATACCGTTATAGAGAGTAAGCTCAACTCTTTTAGGGTCAACCATTATAAACCGCATATTTTCTGGAGCGTTTCTATAAATCAAAGAGTTTATAAGAGTATGTATCGTGACAGATTTTCCAGAACCAGTCGAACCAGCAATCAGAAGGTGTGGCATTTTTCCTAGATCTGCAAATTCAGGGAAACCAGATATACCTCGTCCTAGAGCCATTAGTAATGGTTTCGGAGAACCACTATATTCTTTGCTTGAAATCAAACTAGCAAGACCAACTGTTGAACGAGTACTGTTTGGTATTTCAATACCAACCAGAGATTTTCCTGGAATTGGTGCTTCAATTCTTATTGGATGAGCAGCCAAGGCCAAAGCAAGATCGTTTTGTAAGCCTACTATTCTAGAGAGCTTTACTCCCTCTGCTGGTTTTAATGCATATCGTGTGACAGATGGCCCGATAGATATTTCATCCATTTCAACATCAATACCAAAATTTCTGAGAGTTCTTTTTATAATATTTGCATTAGCTTTTATATCTCCAACACCAGGTTTACCAGAGTCTCTATTTAGTAAAGATAGTGGGGGAGCCAAATATTCTTCTTGGTGTGGGAATTTTACAATATCCATCTCATCTTCATTTAATGCCGTCTCTTTTTTGCCAAATCCAAAAATACCACCAGCTTTATTTTTTGCCGGTTCTTCCTCCGCTTCTTCTTCATCGTCTTCCTCATATTCTTCTTCCTCTAAATCTTCCAATTCTATCCCGTCATCGTAGTCGTCATCTTTTTTAGATCTTCTCCAAAATAAGAAAGATTCAAAAGAAAGTTTTGCCTCAAATAATATTAATAGAGAGATTGCAAATAAAGCCAAGAAGACAATCAGACTAGCATAAAAATCAAAAAGTTTGACTGACAGGCCCGAAAGAGCGTTACCAATAATCCCTCCCTTAGAAGACAATAAATCTACTATCCCTAAACCAGAAAGAAAAAAAAGGAAAGACCCAAATAATTTTGTTTTGCCAAAGTTCTTCTCCTCATCATGAGGTTTTAGATAAGAAGTTCCTAAAGTGAAAAATAGTATTGGAACAATAAAATAACCAACACCTAAAAGACCTTCTAAAATGTTGTAGGTGTATTCTCCAACTATTCCCGCACTTCTTAATGAGGCCAAAATAAAAAAAACAGCTATAGCAAAAAATATAACAGCTTTGACTCCTTGTTTGGTCTCATTACCTATGTTTTTTAAAAGATTAAACCTTTCTTTATTAACTCCTTTTTTACCCCCTTTTTTCTTTTTAGCCATAATTTAAATTTTTCTTTTTTACGGACAGTAAATATCTAAAAACAGCAACTTTTCATGTTCTGTATATCTAAATTTTATCATAACAAAGCCATTTATGGGGATAATTATTGCTTAATAACTAAATTAATGTTCTACAAACTTTTTTTCTTTGACCACAGAAGATTGTCTTATATAATGTCTCTAATACAAAAAGACAGTTAAAAGACATGCAAGACTCTAAAAAGACAAGTGACATAAAAGACATAGTGAGCAAAGAGAAGACCCTACTAAAAGGAGCTTTTTACTCTGATAGTCTATTAGCCTTTGTATATAAGAAAGCCGAAAGGCTTTCTATTGCTATATATATGGTCACAAGCTTCATTAATGAAGAAGAACCTATTCGTTCTAGGTTAAGAGAATATAGTCTTGAGTTATTAAAAAATATTTCTAATTTAGACGGTTCATCTGGAGAAATATCTGTTTATAGTTCTAAAACAGTAAAGAATTTTTTTGAGATCGCTTCCACCCTAGACATCGCTGTTAATTCAGGGATGATTTCTGAAATGAACTACAAAATAATTAAAGAAGTCATATTAGAGCTTATGGGTATTGTTGAATCTAATTTTGATATTAAAAATCCATCAAGGACATTATTAAACCCAGACTTCTTCTCAATCAAAGACATTTTATTAGAGGACAAGAGATCAGGAGAGGATGTTATAAAAGACATTTATAAAGGACAGTATTATAAAAGACAGAATGATGTCCTTTATAAAAACTCCGAGAACATATATTTAGAAAAAGATTCTTATCAAAACAAACCTTTAAATAAAGAGAACCAGAAAATTGTTAGGGTTTCAGAAAATTTTAAACCTAAAAATACTAGCTCTAAGGCTAAAGATAGACAAAAAATAATTCTAGATTTATTAAAAAATAAACGCGAAATTACTGTTAATGAAGTCGCTTTAGTTATAAAAGATTGTAGTGAGAAAACTCTTCAGCGCGACCTATTAAGAATGGTTGATGACGGAATTCTTGCAAAGGAAGGGGAGAGGCGTTGGAGTAAATATACTTTAAGCTCTAAGTAGAGCCATTTTAAATCAAAAACCCTATTTAATTAATAAGCTTTCTAGCTTTGACTTTTAGGCCAAATTATGCGAAAATTGAGCTAGATGGCAGCCTGTGTCTGATGCCAAATTTATGGCTCAACTTAGTTATCCACAAGGTTTTTTTGGAACAAAAAGATCTAGATAATATAATAATTCACAGACTGCTAGAGTTGTGTTTTTTGTTCAAGAATCTTTTATTTGAAAAATTTTGGAGGTTAATCCTCTTTAGTTTTTGTGTAATAAAAGAGGTCGAAGGACGTCTAACATACTGCAGTTTTTACAGAGAACATTGAGAATTTAATAGCCCGCATGACAGATTGATTATTAGTCAACTAACTCTGCTTTTCTAAGAAATTTTTACAAGAGGGCTTTATGCCTAATTTATAAGTTAAGTTTTTCTTAGTTCAGTAGATATAGTTATTTAGTTTAAGAGAGGTAGTCGATATCTCTTTTAAACGGCTCACATTTTTTGTGAGTTTACAGGTCGATCGACAAAGAGGTTCGTAATGCGAACTTCATTTCGGTCATAATTAAAATTATTAATAGAAATTATGAGTACATTTAGAAAGTCACGACTTTCAAAATTTGCTTCTGTGTTTCTAGGTATCGCTATTGCAGTAGTAATGGTAATGCCAGGAAGTGCGTCAGCTCAAACAGCTGCTGAACTTCAAGCACAGATCGCAAGCCTTCTTGCTACAATCAACAGCCTACAAGCACAGCTTTCAGGCCTACAAGGAGGAACAGGTACATCACAATGTAGTTACACTTTCACACAGAATTTCTCAATGGGAGATTCAGGTGCTGAAGTTAAGAATCTACAGATGTTCCTAAACATGGATCCATTAACAAGAGTTGCTGCTTCAGGTGCAGGTTCACCAGGAAACGAAACTGAATACTTTGGTTCATTAACCAAGTCTGCAGTTATCAAATTCCAGAACCAATATTCAGCTGATATTTTGGCACCAGTCGGATTAAACGCTGGAACAGGTTATTGGGGACCATCATCAAGAGCTAAGGCAAATGCACTATGTGCATCAACACCAGGAACACCTGGTACACCAGGAACAACAGTTCCAGGTTCAAGCCTTGCAGTAGGTAATACTTCACAACCAGCAAATTCACTCGCTCCACAGAGCGCAGCTAGAATTCCATTTACAAAGTTCACTCTTACAGCCGGAACAGATGGCGATATAACTGTTAACTCAGTTACTGTTGAGAGATCAGGTTTAGCTAACGACGCTGTATTCGCAGGAATCGTTCTATTGGACGAAAACGGAATCCAGATCGGAAACGCAAAGACTTTGAACTCAAACCACCAGGCAAACGTTGGTGAACCATTTGTAGTTAAAGCTGGAACTTCAAGAACATTTACAGTAGCCGGAAACATGGCTTCAAGCTTGTCTAGCTATGCTGGTCAGGTGGCAGGCATTTCAGTAGTAGGTGTTAACACATCAGCTACAGTTTCAGGTTCACTTCCAATCAGTGGTGCTGCTCACACAATCAACGCAACACTTTCACTAGGTTCTGCAACATTGAATGTTTCATCATTCGACCCTAACACATCACAAACCAAAGAAATTGGTACAACAGGTGTTAGATTCGCAGGAATTAGAATGACAGCGGGTTCAGCAGAAGATGTTAGACTCCACTCAGTACGATGGAATCAAACAGGTTCAGCCGGAACAGCTGACATCAAGAATGTAAAAGTTGTTGTTGACGGTGTTGAATACGCTACAACAGTTTCAAGCGATGGAAAATACTACACTGTAACCTTCGGTTCAGGACTAGTAGTTCCTAAAGGAAACAACATTGATGTATACGTAAAGGGTGATGTTGTAGATGGTCCAAACAGGACAGTCTTCTTTGACATCAACAAGAACACAGATGTTTACCTAACAGGTGAGACATTTGGTTACGGAATTACACCATCAGCTGGATCAACAACTTCAGCTTCTGATACATCATCACAATTCACAACAGGAACACCATTCTTTGATGGTTCAAAGACAACAATCAGCGCAGGTTCTGCTTCTACAATTCAGAAGTCAGCATCATCACCTGCTCAGAGAATTGCAGTAAACGTTCCTAACCAGCCACTTGGAGCTTTTGAAGCAGACTTCAAAGGTGAGGCGGTTACAATTTCAGGATTGACACTTACAATCGCTTCTACAACAGGTAGCGGATATGGTCTTTTGACCAACGTTACAATTGTTGACGAAAACGGTTCAGTAGTCGCAGGTCCTGTAGATGGCGTTTACGTCAGTGCATCGTCACAGACAGCAACATTCTCAGACAGCATTACCTTCCCAACAGGTAAGCACACTTACTTTGTAAAAGGTAAAGTTGCTTCAACTATTGGAAACGGTGGTACTTACACAGTTGCCGTTGATCCTTCAGCTTGGTCAAACCCAGTTGGAGACACAACAGGAAACACAATTAGCTTGTCATCATTCGGTTCATTTGACTTGAACACAATGACAGTTGACGCTGCTTCTTTGGCAATTACAGTTTCTCCATCACCAGCTGCTCAGAATATCGTAGCCGGCGTTCAGGGTTACACCTTCGCTAACTACCAGTTCGACGCATCACAGTCAGGTGAGGATGTCAGATTCTCTTCAATTCCATTGAAGTTATCTGCAACAACTGTAGCAGCAACAGATGTTACTGCTTGTCAGTTGTTTGATGGCTCAACAGCTTTGAACACAGGTTCAAATGTAGTTAACCCATCAGCTACTGGAGATAATACATTTACCCTCGACAACTCATATGTTGTTCCAAAGGGAACAGTTAAGACTTTGTCTTTGAAATGTAACCTTTCAAGCTCAGTTTCATCTGGAAGCTTGAGATGGGGTATCTCATCATCACCTTCAATCACTGTTACTGGTGCTACATCATCAAATGATGTTACAGAAACAGTTACCGCTAGTGATGGTTCTCTTATGACAGTTGCTACTGGTTCACTAGTTGCTTCTGAAGACGCATCAAGCCCTTCATACGCAATCGTAGCTGCTGGTACAACAAACGTCACAATGGGAGTCATCAACTTCAGAGCATCAAACGAAGATGTGACATTACAAAGAGTTGGATTAACATTAACTAACACCGCATCATCATCAGCAAGCGATGTAGTTAAGGTTTCTCTATGGGATGGCGCAACAAAAGTTGGTGAAGCTACATTCACAGGTTCAAGTGATTATGCCACATCAACCGACATGACAGTTGTCGTTCCAAAAGACTCAGACAAAGACATTACTGTAAAAGTTGACCTAGCAAACATCGGCACATCAGAAATCGGTACACAAGGTGCCCTTATCGCAGTTGACGTTGACACCAACGGAACAAACACCCAAGGTGTAGGTTCAGGAGGAACAACAATCAACGCTACAGGCTCAACATCATTCAGTGGTGTTAGAATGTTCAAGTCTTACCCAACTATTACCAAGCAATCAATTCCTTCATCAACATTGATCGCTGGTGATATGGATCTATACAGATTCAGTGTTGGAGCAAGCGCAGGTGGAAACGGTATTGGTCTTCACCAATTAACTGTTAACGTCGCAACCTCAACTGGATCAGCTGTTTCAGGAACAACAACTGTTACTAGCTTGAAGGTTTACGCCTACACAGATTCTGGATATTCAACACCAGTTTCTGGCTTTACAAACGGTCAGGTTGTTGCAACAATCTCAGGCCTAGTAAGCTCAGGCGATAACGACGCTCAGCTGTCATCAATCTTGCAGATTCCTGCAGGTGCTACTTACTACTTCAGAGTAGTTGGTACTGTCACAATGACAGCAGGTACAGGAACCTTCTCAGGTTCAGTTACAACCAAGTTGGGAGGCGATACAGCTTACCCATCACTTGCTGGTCTAATGGGTACACATTCAACAGTTGATGGAAATGCAAGTGGAGACAATCTTGTATGGTCACCAAATGCAACCACAACTTCGTTGTCTACTCACCTTGACTGGACAAACGGTTACTTCGTATCAGGCCTACCATCAACTGGTTCTGATGCTGTAACTATCTCAAAATAATCACTTCGGTAGCTTAGCTACAAAGTTGTAAAGATTATTTGCAAAAAACCGCCCTCGGGCGGTTTTTTGTTTTGATAAACTTTTCTTTCTCTAAATAATCACTATTATATTTTTTCCCCACCTTCTTTTTGCACTCCCTTTTCTCACCTTATTTCCCATTTCTTTTTTTACTTCTTTTTCTCACCCTCTTTTTTCTTCATAAGATCTTATCCCCACACCTTTCTCTTATACACTCTTACATACTCTTATATACATCCACTTCGAGCCACATATCCATTCATCCCTACCCCGGGCCTGTGCCACAGGCCCGGGGTGGGTAAGAGACTCAGACAAGTATATTTTTGAAAGGTTTTTGTGTTAATATATCTTTTATATGAAAAGAGAATATTATATCGGCTTATTTTTGATTATTATTGTAGCCATTGCTCTATATTTCTTTTTTATTAAGAAAGATGAAGGAGTAATTATTGATATTGGGACAGAAGGGGAGACTACTGAGTTTAGTGATGAAGATTTAAGTAGATTTGCTAAAGTATTTCCTGATTTCAGTATTCCAGTATCATATAACAAAGATCTAAGCGATGATGTTGTTGGAATTCTTAAGAAAAAGATAGAAGACAGTGTCGCTATTCTAATAGAAGATAATACTAATTATGAAGTTTGGCTTGATTTGTCCTCTCAATATAAAATCGCTGGAGATTTAGAGAAAACAGAGAAAGTCTGGAATTTTCTTCTCTATATAAATCCAAATGACGCCGTTATTCTAAATAATCTGGGTAATTTATACCATTTTGAACACAAAAAATACGAAGAAGCCGAGGAGTATTTTAATAGAGCACTAGAAGTAGATCCTAAAAATGTATTAACATATAAAAATTTGTTTGATTTGTACAGTCTTTCTTATAAGACTGACACTAATTTAGCCAAAGATATATTAGAGAAGGGAATTGCAGAAACCGGTAGCCCAGAATTGGAACAAGAATTAAAGAAGTACTTAGAATAGCAATTTTTTAAGGCGCCTATATTTAATGTCTCTATAAAGGGCTCTACTTAGCCACAATAAAAGGCTCATTAAAGTGAGCCTTTTATTGTGGCGAAGAAGCCGTCTTTTTCTGTGGAAAACTACTGTATAACTTGTGAATAAACCACTTTTTCACAGTTTTTCAATACCTTATCCACAGAACCTTATCCACAGAAAATTAAAAATTATCCAAATTTAAAACCATCTATTTTATATGCCAAGGTCCGTCCTTGGCAATTATTCTAGCTCTGCGTATTTTAACCAATCTAAAAGTTCTGATTTAAAATCTTTTGTATTAACAAAATATTCTGGAAATTCTTTTAAATCTAAGATTAGATTTTCATCTCTCTTTATACCAAGATGATCTCTTGTACTAGAGTATTCGTAATCCGAACAGTATTTCAATGCTTTATTAGGATCTTTAATACCACGATCTTTCCATTCAGGATCAATAAGCTTAGTCGGATTTAAACATATGTATGAGTATATGTATTTTAAATAATTATCATTGTCTATGTGTTGAGAATAGAACCTACTCTCAAATAATGGCCCCTTTCTATTATATTTTTTATTAAAATACATAGAATAGGCGGTCAGCAATTTGCGCATAAAATTTGAAATTCCACCACCTTCTTTTTCTTTAATTAATATATGAAAATGATTTGGCATTAAACAATAAGATCCTATGTAGACACTCTTGTTATTTATTGGAATCTCTCCGAGTTTTTTATTTTTCGTTTCCTTGTAGACTACAGCCTTTTGATTTTGACTTAGATATAAGAGTTTTTGGAACCTTATATAATCTTTCTTATCTAGAAAAATTTTTCTCTTCTCAACTCCTCGATTATAGATATGGTAGTATTCACCCGGAGATATGATAGCTTTTCTTCGCATTATAAATACTTTACCAAGGACGGACCTTGGTGCCAAGGTCCGTCCTTGGTAAGAATGGGGATAAGTCAGTTGCGGAAGTTTAATATTCGTTGGATAGTTAAAATAATATTTATATCTAAAGATAAAAATGAAAGAAAAATTATTTAAATTTTGGAGGGTGCTTAAAAAACCACTCCTTGTTCTTGTGCTAATTTACGCGGTGATGGTTATTGTCACTTTGCCTACACATCTTAAAAACAGAAAAGCTGTTGAGACAATTGTTTTTATTGAATCTCAGAGAATTGAAATGAGGGATGTGACAGGAGAGAATTTGCCTCCAGAGCCAGATCCGAATTTGGTTGATGCTACCATTGAAGGGATTGATGCGAATAATAATTGGATTAGAGACGATGTTGAACTCGAGATATTTAAAAGATATCCGAATGACGCCGTGATTCGATCAGCTATGCTTCAGTATGCCATGGCTCTACAATTGGAATTAACACAAGTTTTTAATACTAAAACCTATATATCAGTTTTAGAGCAACAAGGCAGAGCAGATTCCTGTATAAGTGATAAATTTCCAATTGATACACTGTGGTTTGAAACACCCAGAGACTTTTTTGAATGGGCGGCAGAGGACCCTAAGAATGAGGAAGTTTTTAATCAGGAATTTAGAAAATCTTTCAATGCTTCAAATCAAGCAAGGGATCTTGTTCATGGGCTTGTTTTCAATACAAAAGACAGAGAAAAAAAAGAAGAAGATAATTTCAATAAGTTTATGTCTTCTCATGGTTCTGATCCAAGGGAGGATTGCGATATTGACCCATTGTTATTAAAGTAGAATGAAGAAATTTTTAGTTTTATTTATATTTTTTGTAATAACTATTTTTTTGTATCCAATTGGTATTGAGGCCAGTTATTCTTGCTCAAAAGAGGGGCACGTCATTATCTTTATAAATGGCATACTCAATACTAAAGATGAAGCAAATAACTCCAGAAAGGAACTTGAAGACGAATTAGTTAAGTATTTAACTGATAAAAATTTTATAGTCGAACTCGGCTATAACCCCTCTCACTATTCTGGCTTGGGAGATGCTGTGCAAGCTGTTGCCCAAGTCCTCTATACAAAAGTTTCAAATTTTGATAGAGACACCATATTGATGCAAATACATCCCAAAATAAAAACTCAAAAAATACTCCTTGTCGGTCACTCGCAAGGATCTTTTTATACTAATGAAATATATAAATACCTTATTAAAAATGGCCTACCTAAAGAATCGGTCGGAATCTATCATATTGCTAGTCCTGCAAGCGAAATTGCAAATACTCTTTTTCCTGGCGATGGTGATTACTTAACCTCAGGCAACGATAATACTATTTGGATGGTTAGAGGCTTGGCCGAAGAATATAATTCTCCTTATCCATTAGAGCCAAATATTTTAATTCCGATTCAAGATAATACTAAACCAGATTTATGGAAAGGACATTCATTTATTGGCGAATATTTGGTGGGAGCGCCTGCAAGAATAGTTAGGGATATTGATAGGGTTTTAAGTAAATTAAAATCAAATCAAGACATTGGTGGCGGTGTGGAGAAGGGTTGTTTTAATCCGCCCAAAGAAAATATTACATATAATATCAAGAAAGGTATTTTTGCTATCACCGAACCTGCTGCAGAAGGTGTTGTTGTGGCGTATAAAACTGGGATTATTGTCAGAGATACATATGGCAAGAGTATAGACACAGTCGCCAATGCTTTTGGTCTCGGGATTAATAAAGTATCTAATCTTTTTAAGTCAGATATATCAAATCGAAACCAAACTGCTTCCGCATCATTAGTTTTAGATGATAATGAAACTGAAACAACTAATACTCACTTCGAGACAGACGTAGTTATTGAAGACGAAGTTGTTAAAGAAGAATTAAAAGTTGAAGAAGAGGTGTTTGTTGAAGAGACTGAAACACCTAATCTTTTTGAAGATGAGCAAGATGAAATAATAATAATCGAAGAACCCTTACCTGAAGATAACACAAATGAGGCGCCATTATTTCTTGTAACTCCAGGGTTTGGCGGCGGCGGGGGG
>Ga0210057_1005826_pt1 | contig 15669 bp, 12 predicted proteins | sample CryGeyCG2114_010_2_FD_183968 | JGI IMG/M metagenome (GOLD analysis project Ga0210057, IMG submission 183968) | Groundwater microbial communities from aquifer - Crystal Geyser CG10_big_fil_rev_8/21/14_0.10 (SPAdes) (version 2) | ecosystem: Environmental > Aquatic > Deep subsurface > Groundwater ...
GCGTCCGATCCGCTCCGGAGTGGTGTTTATTAACGGCCTGACCTATGCCGCTAAAGAAGTAATTCCGCCTGCCGTCAAATCCGTCCTGAAAAAACTGCATTCAGGACACTAATTTGAGAAAGTCAGGAGAGGATTTATTGAATGATTTTTTTACTTATCAGCTTGTTATTCCTCGGGAATATTGCTAGTATTTAGTCAATAGATAATAATTGTAGATATTAATATGTATGCTATGTTTCAACAATTTATTCCCAGGTTTGGGATCAAAATCGAGAGAGAGAGAGAGTAAACCGCTCCGCGGCTTTGTAAGAATTTTTCTCAATTCTGTCGTATTCCTACTTTTTATTGGCTTAGTTTCGTTTTTCTTTACTAAAGGCGCAATCGTTGTTAAAGCAAATTCTCTTTATTCCGCGTTATTTACAAAAGCTCAAAGTTCCTATTTAAAAATAACAGATAATTCTGGTGTTAGCGCGGGAGATAACGATTTTACTTTATCTGGCTGGGTTTATTTCAATACTGTTCCGGGTTCACCTGATGGAATCATATCAAAATGGGATAATGTGGCAGGTAGAAAAGAATACATAATATACAAGGATGGAAACAACCACTTGGGTCTTTTGGCATCTAGCGATGGAACAACACTGACAACCAATTTAACAGATACGGCTGTGGTTACAACATCAACTTGGTATTTTTTGGTTGCATGGTATGACTCTGTTGCAAATAAGGCTTATTTCCAAATAAATAATGGTACACCAATGGAAGGTAGTCATGCTGGTGGCATTTTTGACGGGCCAACAGATTTTAAAATAGGTTCTTGGGCAACTGGTAACTATCTAGATGGAAGAGTTGATAATGTTGGGCTATGGAAACGAACTCTAACTTCTACGGAAAGAAGCAGAATTTACAATTCTGGTATTGCGTTAAGCTACCAGGAATTAGATGATACCTTAAAGCAAAACCTAACTTCTTGGTGGGATTTTGACGAAGCCAGCGGTACAAGAAATGATTCAATCGGAACGAATAATTTAACAGATGTTAATACTAACGTAACGCAAGCGGCAGGAGTAAACTCGGTAGCGCCACCTGACCCTTCCATTTTCCTAAACCATCTTCTGTCTACAGGACAAAGTTTGTCAAATGGGCAAGACGGATCACCAGCGTTATCGATAACGCAACCATACAGTAATGTAATGTTAAGTGGATCTTCCTTAGTTCCTTTGGTTGAAAGTAGCGTTGAAACAATGAGTAGTGGTATGGCGAACTTCGTAACGGCTCAAGTGCCTGGAAATGATTACCAGATTGCTGTGACAAGACATGGTCAAAGTAGTGCAGCATATTCTGCATTGAAAAAAGGAACGACGCCTTATACAAACGGCATTGCTCAAGTAAACTCTACAAAAACCGCAGCAAATAATGCAGGAAAATCTTATAAAGTAATTGGTGTAACAACAATTCATGGCGAATCCGATCATGTTAACGGAACAAGTCAAGCACAATATGAAGCTGATCTGGTTGAGTGGCAAAACGATTATGAAACTGATGTTAAGGCAATTACGGGTCAAACTGGAACAATTCCATTGTTTACTGATCAGATGGAAGCGTGGACTGGCTACGGTTCTACAACATCAGTAATACCATATGCACAATTAGCAGCTTCGGAAAATAATCCTGAAAAAATAATACTTGTTGGACCAAAATATTTTTTTATTTACGCCACGTCTGGCGGACATTTAATCAACACCAGTTATCGTTGGTTAGGTGAATATTATGGAAAAATAATTAATAAAGTAGTTGTAAATGGAGAAACATGGAAGCCACTAAGACCTAGAACAATAGTCAGAAGCGGAAGTGATATATACGCAAGGTTTTATGTTCCCGTTACTCCTATTGTTTTTGACATAACTAACGTGCTGGAAAAAACTAATATGGGATTCGAATATACAGACGATAGCGGAACTCCACCGTCCATTAGTAATGTAGAGATAGTTGATACCGAAACAGTAAAAGTGTCTCTTAATCAGACACCTACAGGATCTAATCAGAAGCTAAGATACGCTTACACCGGAACCTCGGGGGCAAAACCAGGGGCTGATCAAGCGGGGTCGGCTAGGGGAAATTTAAGAGATAGTGATTCAACAGCTTCTTTGTACGGTAACAATTTGTATAATTGGTCTGTAAATTTTGATAAAACTGTAACAGCCGACTCTACGGCTCCTACAATTTCAAATCTTGTGATTACACCAGATATAACAACGGCATCTTTAACCTGGGATACAAACGAAGATAGTTCTACAATTGTAGATTATGGGTTAACAAGTTCCTATGGAAATAGTACAACTGAAACAGACAAACCTACTAGAATTTCTACTCATTCAAAATCGTTATCAAATCTCGTAGCTTGTACAACATATCATTATAGGGCTCGATCCAAAGATCTAGCACAAAATGCGGGAACGACCATCGATGACACGTTTACAACTTCGGGTTGCACAGGATCGGCAACTATTAATTCTCAAACTTCGTCACAAATTACTACCGCCTCCGGCGGATCGTTAAATTTACTCAGTAGTAGTAAGGGGATTACTTTAACTATTCCTGTTTCTTTTGCGGCAACTGACGCTAATTTCCAAATTAAACAACTTGATAGAACTGCTGTTACAAACACAACCTCAACACCAACAGGATATTCTCTTATCAACTCATATATTTACGATCTAAAGGCGTTGAGTGATATTTCTACCACTATTTCCACATTTACCAATCCAATTACCGTAGCAATCACATATGGTTCTTCTGATATTTCAGGAATAGATGAAACAAATATGCTCATTTATAGATGGGATGGCAGTGCTTGGCAGCAATTGACTGGTTGCGCTGCTGATGTGACCACAACAACAGTATCGTGTACTACTACCCACTTTTCAATTTTCGGATTATTCGGTAAACCTCCAGTTAGTAGTTCTAGCTCATCATCGAGTTCATCAACTAGTTCCTCTACATCAGCGCCAAGTTGTGGCAATCAAGCACCAGGTGCTAAAACTCCTTGGCTATACGGAGCAATTACTCAAAACTCAAGTAGTATCCTGTTGTACTTTACCGAAGCCGATAACCCTGTCACTAAATATGTCCTGACCTATGGAGCAAAATCTGGTGAATACCAGTACGGTGTACAAGATATGGGCGTGAATGAGCGAAATCAGATGACATACTTGGTTAAATCACTCTCTCCAAACACAACTTATTATTTCAAAATCAGAGCACAAAATGGTTGTGCAACTGGTAATTGGTCAAACGAAATCTCCGCCAAAACCAAAGGAAATATATCATTTAACAATCTCGATTTTACAGAGTCAGAACTAACCCCAATAGTTGACGACACTCCAGTAACAGATTCTTGTCAAACCTACAATGTTAAATCAGGCGATACTCTCTGGGCTATTGCCAAGAGTGAGTTGGGTGACGGAAGTAAATACCCAGAGATCATCGAACAGAACAAAGATACCTATTCATCACTTACAACCTCAAATAATCTTAACGCAGGCTGGGAACTAAAAGTTAACTGTGGAGCCAAGAGCAAACAAAATGAGGAGGATACTACTCAAGACATTGAATCAACTGATGGATACAAGGTAAAAGTTAAAGTCTTAGATACTGACAAGAAGCCAGTTGAGGGTGCCAAAGTCACAATCCACTCTAAAGAACAAGAAGCGATAACTGGCAAAGATGGTGTTGCACAATTTACGGATGTTGAGGCAGGAGATCACAGGGTACTGATTGCCTATAAAAACTTTGAAGGTGAGCAATCAGTAAACCTCACTGGTGATGTTAAAGAATTTAGCTTTAATGTGACAGTACAAGAAAAGCCGTTCTCCCTCTCACCTTTAGCTTGGGGGATTATTGGGATATTAGTTCTAATCATTACGATACTAATCGTAGTTCTAGTTAAACGTAAAAAGTAAGCACGCTGTCCTCTCTCACTCTCTCCTGTCCCTGCTCTGCTGTGGCGGAAGGAAGGGGTGGGGGGAGGGAATGCCGCCACGGCAGAGCTATAAATCTCCCGCCGTCGTGATCATAAAATGATCAGCGCACGCCTGTTAAAGTCTCTCCCGCCCGCAATCTGTGATTTTTGGGGTTCGCCCGCCAGATACAGATAAAAACTCCATATTGTGGCGTGCGGGAGAGATTCCCGCCGTGAGGCGGGACAGAACAGGCGTGTGACCCATGTGAGCCTCACATGGGCGACGGCGGGCACATTTTGCAGAGTGTTTATACTTTTTTGAGATTTTCGGTAACAACTGCCTGAGTTGTTATGAAATAAGTTCTGACTTTGTTATAAAGAGGCTCCAGTAAAGAACAAATTTCAAAATCTCCACCATTTTTGATCGAATTTTTGGTCTCACCGATGAAATCCCAGGGTGATTGGGCTGTCCCGCTCGCTACGCTCGCGGAAAGTCGGAGGTTCGCACATTCGGCGATTAAAAGTCACTCGGTGTAGTAATTGCTTTGCATTATGGGGTTATTGCATAACCCCAATAAAAGACGATAATTAAGTTATGAGCATGAACAATCAGTATTTCTTGTACGCCCGCAAATCGACAGATGTGGAGGATAAGCAAGTTTTATCCATTGAGGCACAACTAGCGGAGTTGCGAACATACGCCGCTAACGAACATCTGTCGATTATCGAGGAGATAGTGGAGAAACAATCCGCCAAGTCTCCAGGCCGTCCACTCTTTAATGCCATGATGAGCAAGCTTGAGAAAGGCGAGGGTAGTGGAATAGTCTCGTGGAACCCCGACAGGTTGGCTCGTAATAGTGTGGACGGCGGCAAAATTATCTATCTCCTCGATATCGGGCGTATCAGTACTCTCAAATTCCCTACATTCTGGTTTGAGAGTACACCTCAAGGTAAGTTCATGCTCAATATCGCCTTTGGACAAAGCAAATACTATGTGGATTCGCTTGCCGAAAATACCAAAAGAGGTCTCCGCCAAAAAGTTCGCCGTGGGGAATATCCCTCACGAGCACCTTTTGGATACATCAATGATTCACGAACTAAAACGATCCATGTCCACAAGAAAAACTCGGTTATTGTGAAACAGATATTCGAACGGTATTCCCACGGCGATCAAAGGCTCGAAGATATTAGCAACTTTCTGGCGGAGTGCGGGATAAGATCCCGCAACGGCAAGCGTATCCATATTAATCGAGTGACTTTCATGCTCCACAATCCATTTTATTACGGACACTTCAAATACAATGGTGAAGTGTATATCGGTAAACACGATCCAGTCATTTCAAAGCAGTTGTTTGATCAGGTGCAGGAGCAACTAACCCGCAAAGGCAGACCTCATCACAAAACGAAGTGGGAACCAAGAACCCTTTGCGGGTTATTCCACTGCTCCTGTGGAATGATGATCACTGGCGAGGAAAAGGTGAAACACCAGAAGAATGGGAATGAGCACCGCTACACCTACTATCACTGCACTCACAAGAGTAAAATCGTGAAGTGCTGTGAACCGCCGATTACAGAACCAGACCTCGCTCGCCAGCTATCATCCCTGATCAAACAAACTGCTTTGCCTACAGATTGGGCAGAATATCTAAAAAAGAGATTAAATGGGGACAAAGTAGATTCCGCCCAATCTGTGACTGCGTTCGTTCAACAAACCAGAGATCAAGTAAGCGTGATCAACCAAAAACTCCAGCGACTCCTAGACGGCTATCTAGACCAACTGATTGATCAGGAAACGTACAAAACCGAAAAGAATAAGTTGGTCAGTCAAAAGACGTCGCTGGAAGAGAATTTGATCACGCTAGAACAAACGCAGACTGGCTGGATCGAACCCATGCAAAAATGGATTGTGCAGGCAGAAAACCTGCCTGCAATCGCCGAATGTGACGACCTTTTGGCTAAAAAGGTCCGATCCAAAGAAATCTTTGGATCGGACCTCCGACTTTCCGCGAGCGTAGCGAGCGGGACAGCCCAATCACCCTGGGATTTCATCGGTGAGACCAAAAATTCGATCAAAAATGGTGGAGATTTTGAAATTTGTTCTTTACTGGAGGCCGGAGCGGGAATCGAACCAATCACCCCCTAACACTCATGTAATCTATGTATTTATTGTATTTGTATTTTAAATAAGGAGTTGTCTTAATATCTCTGTACATATAATCCGCCACTATAAGTGCATTTTTCCAGTTATATCTCAATTGAAAAGCACCGTTTCCATTCGAAATAGAGCTTTTGAGGATCGGACAGGCACTCTGGATTTTACTTGCCAACTGTTCAATAAATATTTTGCTTCCACTGGTAAATATAATATTCATTCTATTTTTCTTGGTTTTTTCAATATTAATACAGCCATCTCCGTCAAAGTAGCCTCTGAGAAAATATGAGAAAAATTGTTCCGGTAGCTCAGGTAGCTGAATCACCAAAGACTTCCTTGGGCAGAGACCTAATTGAATCAAATCTTCATATATCTTTTTGTTTCCGATTCGGACCACGTACGAGGTTTTACACCAATACTCTTTTCCTTTAAATTTCGTTAAACGGGGCTGTTTTATTTGTACAGATTTTTCAGCTGACATTGCCTTACTAATATCACTAAGAAGATCCAAGTCATTGTTTGATAGCACCAAATAACACGTTCTCGATGAGTCCCTACAGTCCTCGACGGCACCATCGGCGTAGATAAAACCAAGTACATACGCCATCTTTGGTGACCATATTTTGAAAAAATCTTCATTCACCTTTTTTCGGTTATGTCCTCCTCGCGGGTCTCGATCCATATATTCATTATCACCGAATAAAACCCAAAAATCAAGCTGATTGTGATCAAAATACAAGCTTTATTCGGATCATAATGCTAAAATAGTGCCTGATCATGGCCGGATAGGCAAGTGGCTAAGCCGAAGGTCTGCAAAACCTTTACCGTGGGTTCGATTCCCACTCCGGCCTCACCTCTAAAAGCTTCTTTGAAATATAACTAGGAGATAATTCCTAATTCGTGTTAAACTTGTAAATATGAGGTCAAGACTATTACGCACACTGCCCATCCTATTATTCTCAGTTTTTCTCGCTGGCTGTCAGTTTAATCCCTTTACCAAGAAGTCTGGTATTCAAATAACTTCGCATCCGGATGCTAATCTGGTTATCAACGGAAAGTCAGTTAGCAAGACTCCTTTCTACGACGAAAATCTTTCACCTGGTCTGGCCACCATACAGATGACTGCTATCGACTCTGGCCAATCGTGGGAAACAAAAATCAATCTGGTCAGTGGCACTTTGACTACCGTTCACCGAGAATTCGGCTCCACCCCGGACAAATCTCATAGCTACACACTTTCTTTCGAAAAATTATCTAACAACAAAGACTCTTCGGTAAACATCATTAGTCTTCCGGCCAACGCTACCGTAAGCATTGATGGAAGGCCTGCCGGTTTTACTCCGGTGACTGCTGATATCGCCCCCGGTCCTCATGTTTTTTCTTTTACTGCTCCAGGATATCAAGATAAAATTGTTAATGCCGCTGTTCAAACAGGTTACAGACTGGTTCTCAATCTGACAATGGCCACCATGGAAATAGTTCCCACTCCTACACCTACCCCGATAGCCACTCCCTCAGCCGCTCCTAAACCTACTGGCACTACTACCATTACACCTCTGCCCAAACAGGCAACCTCATCTGCCGCTCTGACAAAACCATATATTGAAATTGTAAGTCCATCAATGAAGTGGGCAAGGGTTCGTGAGACTCCCGGTCTTAATGGTACGGAGCTTGCCAAGGTAAATCACGGTGATATTTTCCCCTACAAAGAAAATGAGACTGCGGGCTGGTTTAACATCGAGTATCTTAAAGGTTCTTGGGGCTACGTTTCCTCCCGATACGCCAAGCTGGTTAAGTAAAGTCTCGTCATTGCGAGCCCCTCTCCGGCGGGGCGTGGCAATCCATATAGATTTTCCTTATCTTGAGTTCTTTTTCTATCCTACATAATACAGCACCCCGATTACCATGATCGCCCAAGAGATACCCGTAATCATCAATGGTTTGTCTGAAAGGAGAATTCTCTCCGGGCTTTCCCCCTCATTCTTTTCATAGATCAGCTGCAAGTACCGCATAATGCCGTATACCACAAAGGGAATTGTTATCATCATCCATTTCTCGGATACCAAAGTCCTTGGCAGAAAAGAAATTAGTTGCAAAGCTCTTCCATCTGGTACAATCCTAGGTTGATTAAAGGTAAACAATGCGTAGGTAATCCATGTACCTGTAGCAAACATCGCCGTATAAATATCCAGTAAGTGCTCAGTATATCTTTTCAGGGTGGCTCTGGTTTCCGCCTCTCTATAATTTAGCAGTAGCGTCATCTCCCCCCTCCTTTTCCCGACGGCCAGAAATAGTGAAGCGGCGATAACCGTCATCAGAAACCACACATCCATGTGAGCAGATATGGTGAAGGCTCCTGCATAGACACGAATCAGATATCCGGAGGCAATTACGATGACATCTACGATCGGCACTTTTTTTAAGTATTGGGAATAAGCTACCTGGACCAGAAGGTAAATAACACCACTTAGGAAAAGGTAATAATTTAGGGCATAAGACCAAGCCAGACCGGTCACTACCCCCAAAATCAAGACGAATACCGCTATCGGTAATGGTAAATCCCCACTTGCGATCGGTCTGAATTTCTTGTAAGGGTGTTTCCGGTCCGCTTCTACGTCAATCAAATCATTAAAGATATACGTCACGCTGCTTAAGATCGTAAATATAATAAAAGCCAGAAAAACTTTACCAAAAGCCCCTTCTTGAAAAAGAAGCCCCGCAAATATCAATGCCGCGAACAAACTTAGATTTTTAACCCACTGTCGCGGTCTGACCTCTTTGAAAAGCGCCAAGAGTATTGCCATAGTACGAAAACAGACATTAATATTATCAATCCTATCATGATGATTAGCTTACTTCTAGCTTCCACTTTAACCGCAGTCAAGCCCAGAATGGCTGTGATTAACCAATAAAATAAGGCGATCCGTCTTTTTCCCCAGCCCATTTCCAGTAATTTGTGGTGCAAATGGCTCTTATCTCCCCAGACCGGGGATTTGCCTGAAAGTATTCTTTTTATGACTATATATATAAAATCGACTAATGGTACTCCTAACACCACCAAGACTGTTCCTACTTTTGCCGTGGCCAAGATGGAGATCACTCCCAGAAGTAAACCGGCAAGAGATGTGGCCGAATAGCCAGGCATAATTTTTTGCGGAAAGAAATGAAAAATCGTTAAACCGGCAAAAGCCCCTGAAAGAGCAAAGGCGAGAGTTGCTACCGGCCATTGGGTAATATCCGCGCTGAAACTTAGTGAAATCATCCCCAAAGCAATTGCCGCAATAGTTACTACTCCGGAGATCTGGCCATCAACACCGGAAGACCAATTGATCGCATTCATCAACACCGGAATCCACAAGAGGGCAAACAGGTCGGCTAGAATCCAGATTTCGTGATACTTACCCAAGAATTCAAATCCCCAACGCCATTGCGAGAGGTCAATAATTCCCCCAAAGGGATTGGATACATATGCTATCCCGATTCCTGAGGCCACTATTATCCCAATCGCCAAAAAATTTATGGTCAGTCTCAAGTATGGATTTATTCCTTTGACATCATCCACCAAACCTGTAATTAATACCAGCAGACACGCCACTCCGATTGCAATTAAATGTTTGTCCCATTTTAAAAATATTGCTAAAGTCATAACCACCGCTACAAAGATGGGCAGACCTCCGCCTTTGGGAACTGGTTCTTTATGAATGTGTGCCGGATGGGGTGTTTTTTTTGGGTCTATCACCCATCCCATTTTAGAAAACCAAATTACTGTCAGTGGGGTAACCACTGTACTGATCAGAAAAGCCATGATGAAAGGAAAGACGGTAATAACAGGATTTATCATAGAGCGAATATTTGTATTACTCTAAAAAAGCTAGCGGCTAACAAGGCAATCGCTAATAATGAACCAGCCATTAGTGTCGTTTCCACCGGAGCATCTCCCTTACTTGCCCATGAGGCAAGCACTCTTGTAATTCCGGTTATCACCCCCATACCAAGCAATATTCCCGCCAAAACAAATTTGCTGACCAACTGTTGTTCACCGCCCGGAAGAGAATAAAACCAAGGTAATTGGGGAGGTAAAATCTTCCAAAACCAGGCAAGAACAGCACCCATTAACAACAACATTCCCCATTCGGCTACCAGTATTTGTTGCGTGGCTTTATTTGTTGTCATATTATGCTTTTTTTTCAGTAACCCGATATTCCAAATATCTTCCCATCATCAGTCTTGTGTGAGCGTCAAGTCCTGGTAGTGCCGAAAAGAAAAAACCCACTATCGGCAGTAATACAAACTCGAAAGGGGCAGCCATTTTCCTCCAAGCCGGCAGGTCAGCCACTTTAGGTCGTGCCTTAAGATCAATTAGAACCATTGCGGCCAAACTAATTAAAGAGAGTGTCAGTATTGCCGAGGATACCTGAGGTAAGGTTCTTCCAATCACCGTTCTGGAAAAGGTAGAGTTTAACAGCGGGGGCATATTTGCTCCTACAGTAATAATAAACCAATTAACAGGCCACATAAAATGATCTTCGATGACCTTAAATACCCGAATAGTCTTGTCCCAAAAAGGAGCTCCGTCATCCAAAATATATTCTTTAATTATATAAGAGTCGTCACTTGCTCCCCACGCCCATCGTTTCACTTGTTCATAGGTATTTGTATAGGTACTCCAAAAACCATTAGCTTCCGCAGCATCGGCAGAGACAGAAATAAATATAGGCTCCACTTCTACCTCACCCTTAGTAGCAAAATATGTCTTAAAAAATATACGGTAATCTTCCGGAATTACATCTGTATCCCAGTAGTTGATTTCATCCATTAATTTTAGGCTCAAAGTATAAGTGGAGAAGTTAATTAATCTATCTGGACGGGAAAGTTGAGCCATATTAATCACACTGCTCATGCGATTAAAGACTCTCATTGGCCAGGGAATTCTTTCAATGTTGTTGTAAAAAACGATCGCCCCTTGCCAGATTTTTCGATATCTATTCGGATCGTCCAAAAACATATAAGTTATCGCTGCCAAATGATTGGGGTGGAGTGCCACATCACAATCAACTGAGGAAATGGTCATTTTGTCGAGCTTCCAATCAGCTCGCTTGGTTAACATTTTTTTGAACTCTTTTCCTGCCCAAGACGCATTGCTGGATTTTCCCACCACCTCTCCGGTTAGGTTAGCCGGATGATAGGTAAAAAAGAGACCGGCAAACTTACCCACAAAAGCCTTTCTAATCAACGCTTCTCTGTGGGCATTTATATCTTCTCCGGCCCTTTCCTCCATGGCGATAATGGGAATTATTTGTTTTGGCCCGATTGTTTGCTTTTCCAAAGCTTGAAGTGTTCTAACAAGGATCTCGCCTGGCTCTTTATAAGTAGGCAACACAATTACGTGCTTGACTTCTTTCCAGTCTGCAAAGCCGACTACATCACCCATCCAATCATATTTTTCCCACGCTTTTATCCTGTAATAGGACATTACACCGGCCCAAGCCAAGGTTGTTGATCGATAAAGCCAATAAACGTTAAAAGCAATAATAAAATAAGCCACCCCAATTGGCCAAAAAATTGATCCCCAAACCGGAAACAGAATAAAGGTCCAGCTAGTAAAGCCAGGTAAAATTTCCAGAATTCTCTGGCTTGCTCTGGGATATTTTTTGATCAATTTTCTAAGGAATACAAACATTTTGTGTTTTGGCTCGTGATTTCAGCCAGTTTCCTGGTACTCAGGTTTAATTCGGAGGCTACGAACTCAGCTATTATTTTAACATTCGCAGGAGTATTCACCGTTCCTCTCAGAGGTTCCGGGGGTAGATACGGGCTGTCTGTCTCCAGCAGCAGTCGTTCAAGGGGCACTTTTTTTAGTAATTCTCTGAGATTCCTCGCCGATTTGTAAGTAATATTTCCACAAAAACTGATATAGAAACCATTTGCTAAGATCATTTCCAAAAATTCTTTGCTTCCGGCAAAACAATGAAATTGTCCCCGCAGCTTAAATTTTCGCTCCGCCTTCATTGCGAACCCGCCGATCGGCGGGGTGGAGCGTGGCGGTCCAGAAACAACACTTGTCATTCCGGGCTTGACCCGGCCGCTGGTACCCGAAGGGGTAGATCCATCCCCGTTTTGATATTTTTCCATAAACATTTCCAACTCTTCTCTCATCTCCTCCTCCGCCTTTCTCATATGAATTGCCACCGGAATATTGTTTTCTATCGCCAGAGTTATTTGTCTTCTAAAAAGTTGTTTTTGTCGGTCTTTTTCTTGGTTTGTATATTCCGGACGGAAAGGATTATTCTTATCATGTCCGGTAAAAAAATCCAATCCAATTTCCCCAACCCCTACCACTTTTTTGGAACCCCTGATTATTTTCTCCATTTCCTCCATCGCTTTATCTAACACACCCCCGTCATTGCGAGTTTCGGTACCCCGAACCGAAGCAATCCCCGACTTTGAGTGTAGGTAGTCCTGCGAGGAGTCTCCTTGTTGGTCTCCACCCAACCCATACAAAGTTTCCACTTCCTCTGGGTGTATCCCCACCAGGCAATACTGTTCATATTTTTCCGCAATCTCTACTGCTTTCTTCGCGTCAGCTATACTGGTCGACGGTATTATCACTTTACCAACACCTGCCTTCTTTGCTTCCCCCAACACTTTCCCAATATCGGTGAAACGTTCATCAGTTAAATGGCAATGTGTATCAATTAACATATTATTTGTCATTGCGAGTTTCGGTACCCCGAACCGTGGCAATCTCACTCCACAACCAACCTCGTCATTGCGAGGAACTAAGTGACGTGGCAATCTATATAAATAAATTCTATATTCATTTCTCAATTCTCTGAAACAAATTGTCTCCTCGTTTTATTATCTCTCCTCCAAACTGAGCCATTAATTTTTCGGCTGTTTCCGGCATAAAAGGTTCCAAATCTGCGGCGATCTGTCTGATGATCCTCACAAGGTCAGCTAACACAAACTCCTGCTCCTTTCCTATTAACTTCCATACTTCTCTTTGGTTAATTAAAGTATCTGCTGTTTTTATATCTTCCCAGATAAATTTGATCGCTTCATCAAAGCGGAAGATAACCAGTTTATTTATTACCGCTTCTCTGATTCCCAGTCTTTGTTCGGTAACTTTCAAACTAATTTTCTCTGCCATAGTCGCCACTCTAGCCGCCAAATTTCCTATGCCGTTTGCCAAATTTCCCTGATATGCTTCCTCGAATCTCTCAACGGTTACATCGGAGTCTTCAAAGACACTTACTTCTGCCAGCAGAAAATATCTCAAAGCATCTGTTCCGTACTTCTCCGACCATTCAATTGGATTAATGACGTTACCCAAACTCTTTGATATTTTTTGTCCTCTTGAGGTTAAAAATCCGCCCACAAAAACTTGTTTCGATGTTGGCAAACCTGCGGACATCAGCATCGCCTGCCACATAGCGGTTTGCTGCCTCAAATTATCTTTTCCGCACACCTGTGTTCCGGGCCAAAACTCTGCAAACTTCTTCTGATCTTCCGGCCACCCTAGTGCCGAAATATAGTTAATTAAAGCGTCGAACCAAACGTACATAATTTGTTTATCATCACCCGGTACATCCACCCCCCAAGGCATCTTGGCTTTCAGTCTGGAAATACTAAAATCCTGAAGGCCTCCCTTTATAAAAGTTTTCATCTCATTTTGCCTGAATTCCGGAATGACAAAACCTGCCTGTGATTCGTAAAGATCCAATAACCTTTGCTGATAGTTTGAAAACCTAAAGAAATAGTTTTCTTCCTCGATATTTTCTAGTTCCTGGTTTGGGTGCAAGGGACACTTGCCGTTTATGAGCTCGGAATCAGTTTTTTCCAGCTCACACCCCACACAGTATTTAATTTTGTAAACTTTCTTGTAAATATCACCCTTTGCCTCACAAAGTTTCCAAAATCCTTGAGCCGCAGTTAGATGGTGTTCATCTGTAGTTCGGATAAAGTTGCTGTATGAAAGATTAAGGGCCGTTTTTAAACCTTGGAACTTTATCGCATACTCATCGCAATAAGTTTTTGGATCCTTACCAGTCTCAAGGGCTTTCTGATATATTTTCTGTCCGTGTTCGTCGGTGCCCGTATTAAAGAATACTTCGTCGCCCACGGCCCTATGCATTCTGGCGAGAACATCAGCCCTGATAATCTCCAGAGCGAATCCGATATGTGGATCAGCATTCACGTATGGAGTAGTAGTGGTGATATAAAACTTTCCCATGCCTATATTCTACCTCACATTGATAATTAAAATTGGTTTTCCAAAGGACTCTCCTTGTAGGCTGAGTGTATTCACGAAGTCCTGCGAGGTGAGTCCTTGTTGGTCACCAACAATCTCCCTCCACCCGTCATTGCGAACCCGCCGGGCGGCGGGTGTGGCAATCTCACTCCATCTATTTGAATATTTTTTTTATCCCTCCGGTAATTTTATCCGTCCAATCACTTGCCCACTCTTCGGCTTTGATCCTCTTGACCATCTCTTGCCAACCCGGGTTCCCCAAACTTTCGGACACTGTGGCAATTGTGGCCGAGCTCACCTTAATGTTGTTTTTGACATCCTCATAATTCCTTCCCTTATCCAGGTATAGTGCAATCCCCAGTCTTTTTAATACAGCCATCCTTTCCCCTTCAGTTAGAACATCACCAAATACCGTTCTTAGGTCCTCTGGCGAATCGATCTCCGCCAATACTTGGTAGAACAAGTTGTCGAGTTGTTTTTCCAGTGTCTTATTAATGGGATTGTGTGAAAGTTGCATTTTCTGTCCTAAATATTAACCCTGCTACCGACAGGTCTTCAATTAATTAAACCACACCGCCCCCGTCATTGCGAGCGACCTGTCCACTGTGGCGGGAGCGTGGCAATCCCACTCCACTCACTCCAACTGTCATTCCGGGCTTGACCCGGAATCCATCTTCTTTCCCTTCGACTTCATCAAATATATCTCCAAAGAAATCAGCAGTCCCAAAATCAAGATTCCGTTTAATACTGACCCCAGACCTAATATTCTCAGTTCCAAAAACATCGTTATTCCGACCGTCCATCTCAAAGCCGCGGAGGCTGACATCAAGAGAATCGACAATAGCCAAAAAATCCCCCCCATCACTAATAGTGTCATGGGTAAATAACTACCAGGAATAATAAAGTCTCTGATTGTTTCCGGATCGACTCTCCAGATTACCAGACCTATGAAAATCCAGTTGATCACCGCAAAAAACACTAGCCAGCCATATCTTTTCTTCTGTCTTCGTCTTGTTTGTTCCATATTCTGTCATTTTTCCCTCCCTCCATTTAACCACACCAACCACTCGTGGTCCTCAAGGAGTCTCCTTGTAGCAGGCAACCTGCGTTCTCGTTTTGTTTTTAGTCAGCCTTCCCCCCTCCCTTTTTCGAGATCGCGGTCTGTGTTTGTGGTTTAGTTGGTTTTTCCAGTAGTTTTCCTTGGTCTGTTTCTGTCAAAACAGAGTTGAGGGTATTGTTTCTTTGTTTCCCTTCCTTTCTTAAACTAGTTGTAACTGACGGAGTAGATCAAAGTAAGTTCTGGGT
>Ga0210057_1005829_pt1 | contig 15666 bp, 16 predicted proteins | sample CryGeyCG2114_010_2_FD_183968 | JGI IMG/M metagenome (GOLD analysis project Ga0210057, IMG submission 183968) | Groundwater microbial communities from aquifer - Crystal Geyser CG10_big_fil_rev_8/21/14_0.10 (SPAdes) (version 2) | ecosystem: Environmental > Aquatic > Deep subsurface > Groundwater ...
TGTCGTGGGAGGGCACGCGTTTTCGTTACGGCGGAGGACGCGAATGGAAAACGAACCTGATCGGGAGGCATCAGGCGCGCAACGCGGCAACCGCAATAGATGCGTGCCGGCTCCTCGGCTTTTCCGACGACGAAATTGCTTGCGGCCTTGAAAAAGCGGAGTGGCCCGGCAGGTTTGAATTGATTGGGAATGGAGTCGTGTTGGATGGAGCGCACAATCCGGCGGGAGCGCGCGCCATTGCCGAAACCGTTGAATCCCTGGGTTGGAAGCCCGTAATCGTGCTAGCCGTAATGAAGGACAAGGACGTACAAGGAATCGCGGAGGCCTTGCAGCCAATTGCGAAAACCTTCGTTTGCACCCAGATAACGAACGAGCGTTGCCTTCCTGCAATTGATTTGTTGGACGTCGTTGGAGAGGGCGTGGTAATTGACGACTGCGTTGAAGCGGTGCGCGAGGCCCGAAAACTGGGCCCGGTTCTGGCCACTGGCTCGCTTTTCCTGGTGGGCGAGTTGAAGAAACGGCTTTTATAATCGGGGTTATTCAAGGTAAGGTTTATGGACAAGAAGTTTTTGTTCGCCTTGTTGTTTACGGTTCTGGCCCTCGCCGCGTACGAACTCGACTTTTCCTCGATCATCGGCGCGGAAGGCCAGCAGTTCACGTTCTTCCAGTTCGTGGGGCCGATCGGAGGCAACCTTTTCGGGCCCTTGACCGGCGCGGCAAGCGTTCTCGCAGTGCAGGTAATGGAATTCTTCGTCGCGGGCAAGGAATTCACTTTGATTAACTTGTTGCGCCTCCTCCCAATGGTTTTCGCAGCCGTCTACTTCGGCTCCAAGAAAAAGGAAAACGTTTTCGTTGCATTGGCTTGTATGGCCTTGTTCTGGCTGCACCCCGAAGGCGGGCAGGCATGGGCTTACGCCTTGTTCTGGCTTATTCCCGTTGCCGCCAAGTATTTCGCGGAAAAAAACCTTGTCGCGCAATCGCTTGGAGCCACGTTCACTGCTCACGCCGTTGGGAGCGTCGCCTTCCTTTACGCCTTGAACATCCCCGCAGCGACTTGGTGGGCCCTCATCCCGGTCACCGCGATGGAGCGCGCCTTGTTCGCCGGAGGAATTGCGGTTTCCTACCTCGCCGTAAACGCCGTGCTGGACCGTGTTGCATCCCGCGCCGGTTACGCGTTCAAGCACCCGCAATACGCGTTACTCCAGTAATTTTTCGGCTTTGGCGCGCAAGCGCTTCTTTTTTTCCTGGTGTTTCTTTAAGTATTCCTGAATCTTTTTGATGCGGATTGCCTTGCACTCGCCGCACATCAATTTGCCGCTCTCGCAGTCCTCGCGCATTTTTTTGAGTTCTTCGTCGTCCTCGTAAAAGTGGTAGAACATCAGTTCGTAGACCACGCACTTCCACCACTCCGCCCCCTTCTTTTTTTGTTCTTCAACTGTTGCGCGGCCGCCGGTGAACGCCTTGGAAACCTTTCGTTGCACGTCTTTTGCGGAGTCGTTCAATGAAAGCATGCTGTCAGGGTCACGCTTGCTCATCTTGGTTTCGCCGTTCAACGCCCTGAAAAACCGGTGGTAGGTGGACGACGGCGGGATAAAACCCAGCTTAGGGGCGAGATCGCGTGCCAGCCGCAGGTGCGGGTCCTGGTCAACTCCAACGGGCACGACCACGCGCTTAGGCCCCCCGAATTCCTCGAGTTGGGGCTGCAAAACGTCGCCCACCTGTGTTAGCACTGCAAGGTAGAGCGCCAGGTTTTTGTGGCCGTACAAGGAGTCAAGGGTTGACATCGTGACTTTTCTGGAAGCGAGTTGGGCGAGGTTCAAGACGTTGAGGCACCTGCTCTGCTTGTACACGAAGGCGTTCCTGGAGTCAAACCCCAGCGCCAGCAGGTCGGCCACGTTGTCCACGGCCAGCGGATGACTTTCCTCGTAAGACAAGCCGTTGTCGGCCAGCGCCTCGTTGTCGGCGACCGCGTAAAACGCTTTTGCTCCGAACTGTTTCTGGTTGAAAATTATTTCTTCGGCGGTCAACTTGCTTCCGAGGTGGAATTCGCTGGACGGCTTGATTCCGCTCATGACGGCCACGGGCTCTCCTTTTTCCGCCGACGCTACGAACTCGTCGTAGTCGCGGTGGGCAAACAATATTTCGCGCCTGAACAACCGCGACTCGCCGAATTTCTTCTTGAGGGAAGCCGGCAGGCGCTGCAACCCGAATTTTTCAAATAGCTCGTCGTAATCCCTAACCAACTCGTTGCTCCACGGGTCTATTCTTTCGACCATGACTCAAGTTACTTTCTCCTTGAATTTAATATATCCTGCCGCCAAAACCGCGCTTTTAGGGTTGAATTGTTTAAAAAACCATTCGGCGGCGCGGGACCTAGGGGCACGCTTAAAAACGGTTTGAACATGCTAGATTCCGATGTCTTTGAAGGCATCCGGAGGTGGGTCGCATGGCTCGCTTTGAATTCGACGACGAAGACGACAAGTTGGACGACGATGAAGAGGACTGGGAAGAAGAGGACGAGTAACCCTTGCTCCCTGGTTTAGTTCCTCGCGGAACCGCTCCAAACCCGTTGATTTTTTGTTTTTCCCTGAATTTTTGGTAAAAGAAAACCAATTAGTATTCAACAAAAGGAAGGGGTGAGGCACCTACTGATTCGCCGAAACTAATTGCAGGGGGGTGAGCGTGAACCTGACAAAGTGAAGCAAAGCTTCACGTGCACAGCAAATCCTTGATTTGCAGTGTCGGGGGGTGCAACCCCCCCCCCAAGCGGTTCAGTACTCCCGCCGGGATGCACAACAAACCTTCTTTTAACAAAAGAAGGTTCATCAAGAAAACCAATTTGTTTCTTTTTCATCAAAGCCTCTTTCTTTCAAAGAAAGAAAGGGTTTGAAGTGCTCCGGCCGGGATTTGAACCCGGGTTACAGGATTACTCTAACTTCCTTTTCTCTTAGTCAAGTTTCTCTTTTCTGGAAAAGAGAAAGTTGTGAGAGTCCTGCGTCCTTGACCGAGCTAGACGATCGGAGCAACGCCTTATTTTTTGGGTGGCTGAAGTATTTATTCGTCTTCGAAGTCTAGTTCGTCCCCGAAGTCGTCTTCCTCGTCCCAACCCTCGTCTTCATCCCATTCAATGGCGAGGAGGCTGCGCCTCTTCCTGGCGGACTTGTGCTTGACCGATTTTTTCGCCATTTTTCCGACCGACTTCTTCTCTTTTACGGCCTTCTTCTTGGCGGCCGTTTTAACCGATTTCTTTTTGACGGCTTTTTTCCTGGCTGCCTTCTTCATCATCTTTTTCCCGGGTTTCTTTCCTGCCATCAGCATTACCCCCCGTTTGAACGCAAATGTTTTGATGAACCCGTTTTTAAGGTTTTTGTGAGGTGGTTAAAAACGTTTTTTGATTAAAGGTTATTGGTGAGTAGGCGTGGATTTCAAGGTCCGACTTTTTGACATGGAACAGGGAAAACGCGAAGTCGTGCTCAATTCGAAGCAGGCGCGCGAACTTGATTACAACGTGTTGGACCGCGTCGTGGTCCGCGCCGGAAAGAAGGGCGTTGAAGCGATAGTGGACCACGCCACGGATTCCATAAAGGAGGGGGAAATCGGGGTTTACCGCGAAACCGCCAAGGCCCTGGAACTGCGCGATGGCCAGCGGGTGAGCGTAGAGTCCGCGCACAGGCCGGCGAGTTTGGACGCGATAAAAAAGAAGCTGGACAACCAGGTACTCGATGAAGGGGAGATAACCACCATCATTAGCGACTTGATGGACGAGCGCTTGTCTGACGCCGAACTCGCCGCGTTCATCACCGGCATTTACGCGAACGGAATGAATTCCGAGGAAACCATTGCCTTGACCAGGGCGATTTACGGTTCGGGCGGCGTACTCAAGCCGGGCAAGGGGGCGGCGAGCGTGCACAGCATCGGCGGAGTGGCCGGCGACCGCGGCTCAATGCTAATCGTGCCCATACTTGCCTCCCTTGGCTTGATTGTTCCAAAGACGTGCACGCGCGCCATAAGCAGCGCTTCGGGCACGGCGGACGCCATGGAGGTCCTGGCTCCGGTCACGCTGGACCTAAAGAAAACTACTTCGGTTTTGAAGAAGGCGGGGGCGTGCATCGTGTGGGGCGGAGCCGTGAACATGGCGGCCGCCGACGACAAGTTGATTCACGTGCGCAGGCCCCTCCGCTTGGACCCCAAGCCGTTGCTGCTTTCAAGCATCCTCGCCAAGAAAAAGGCGGAGGGCGCGGAATACGTTTTGCTGGACATACCCGTGGGGCGCGGAACCAAGGTGGCGGACATCGAGGAAGCGCGCGAACTCGCCAAGCAATTCGAGGGCCTCGGAAAATTGTTGGACATGCAGGTCCACGTAGTGATAACCGATGGAAGCGAGCCCTTGATTCAGGGAATCGGGCCGTGCTTTGAGGCGCGCGCGGTTTTGGAGGCGTTGGAAGGGAAGAACAACGATAAACTCGTGGACAAGGCGTGCAAGCTCGCGGGCATAATCCTCGGCATGGTTCGCGGCGTAACCCACGAGGAAGGTTACAGAATCGCCTTGCAGCAGGTCAAGTCGGGAAAGGCATTGCAAAAATTTAGGGAAATAATCGCGGCGCAAGGAGGCAAACCGGGCGTGCGCCCCGAAGACATATCGACCGCAAAACACAAGGCGGTTTTCAAGGCAATGGAGAGCGGCCGCGTGGGGCACATCGACAACCACGCAATTTCACGGGTCTGCCGCACGCTTGGCGCTCCCGCCGACAAGTGCGCGGGAATAAGGTTGATGGTTGAGAAGGGGGACGAGGTCAAGCAGGGCGACGCGCTCTACGAACTTTATTCGGATGACAATTCCAAACTCGGCCAGGCCTTGAAGGTGGCCAAGACAACCGCGTTGATTGAAGTAAAGCGCGTGGTAATGGAAGTAATTTAGCGCGCAGATACGAATAAATAAGTATTGCGCCCATTGAACCAGATTGGGTGTATTCAAATGATTGAGGTTCGTTTTCACGGAAGGGGAGGCCAGGGATGTGTTACCGCCGCGGAAGTGCTGGCCATGGCCGCTTTTTTCGACGGAAAAAAGTCGCAGGCATTCCCTTACTTCGGCGTGGAGCGCACGGGCGCGCCCGTCCAAGCGTATTGCCGCATTGACGACGAGAAAATCAAGTTGCACCAGCAGGTTTACGAACCAGATTACATCGTAATCCTGGACAACTCGCTGCTTGACGTTGCCGACGTGTTCTCGGGCTTGAAGAAGGGCGGAATCGCGGTAATCGCCAGCAAAGAGCCCATCCAACACGCGGGCACAAAAGTGATGACGGTGGATGCCTACGAAATCGCGCAAAAACACGTGGGACGCCCCATCGTGAACATCGCCGTGCTCGGCGCGTTCGCGAAGGCCACAGGCCTCGTGTCTTTGGAAGCGCTTGAGAAAGCGGTGTTGCAGGTGTTTGAGGAAAAGCCGGGAATCGGCGAGAAAAACTTTGCCGCGTTAAAGGAGTGTTTTGAGGCGACGAAATGAGGCGGGACGCGCTGGTTGCGTGGCTAGACAAGGAACTTGCTTTTGAAGTTGAAGACGAGTCGTGCAACGGACTGCAGTATCAAGGGCTCCATGAAGCTGGGCGCGTGGGCCTCGCCGTGGACGCGTGCCTGGAATCATTTGAACTCGCAGCGGAAAAAAGGTGCGACTTCCTGATGGTGCACCACGGCTTGTTCTGGAAAAAGCATTTGCCTGAACGAATTGACGCGTTGTTGAAGGCGCGTTTGGATGCCTTGAGCGAATCCGGCATTTCATTGTACGCCGCGCACCTGCCGCTGGACGCCCACCCCCGTTACGGCAACAACGCCGAGTTGTTTCGCCTGTTGGGGTTGAAAGGGAAAAAGCGTTTCGCGGAATACGGAGGCGCCTCCATCGGTTTCAGGGGGGTCTTGCCTAGGGCGCTGGGCGTGGAAGAATTCGCTGAACGCGTTTCAAATGCTTTGGAAGCCGACGTGCGCCTGCTTTGTTGCGGTCCCGAAAAAGTGCGTGAAATAGGGGTTTGCTCGGGCGGAGGCGGTTTCGCGGCGCGCGGCGTTGACTGCCTGGTCACGGGTGAGTTCAAGCACTCGGATTTTCACGAGGCGGTGGAAGCCGGAGTGAACGTGGTTGAAGCCGGGCACTACGTTACGGAGACGCTTGGAGTCAAGGCGTTGGGGTGCGCAGTCAAGAAAAAGTTTGGAGTGGAAACCATTTTCCTTGACGCGCCTACCGGGCTCTAGGATTCTTCCATCATTTTTTCGAGTTGCTTTTTCTCGTAATACTTGTAAGCAGCGTAGCCGAGGAGGGCGAGGGCGAAGACGTAGGCGAGGGGAGTCAAGTCCAGTTCCTCGTCGTCCGATGGGACGGCGGGGGGCGCGGTGCACTTGGCTTGCTTGGAGTAGATGTAGTCCAGTTTTTCGGTTGCCTGGGGCAGGAGTTCGTTCATTTTCGCGTAACCGAACTCGTTGTTTTTTTGCTTGTAGTATTCCACGTCCGACCAAATCACTTCTAGTTCCTTGACTTCCTCCTTCAAGCCGCACTCGTAGAGGACTGTCTTGCTTGCCTCCACGACGTTGAAGCGCTGGATTTCAACTGAGTAAAGGGCCGTTGAATCAATCCTGTTCCGGCGGTAGGTGAAGGAGGCAACGGAGTCCTTCACCCAGTTCTCCTTGCGGCCCTGCAGAACTGAGAGGGTGGAGCGCGGGTTGCTTGAGCGGAACTTGGAGTAGAGTTGCGTCAGGCCCACGTCGCGCAAGGCGTCCAGGGCCTCGTAAAGGTTCTTGTTGTCGGGGTCGGGAACCGTGGAGTAGACCCGGGACTGGAGTTCGGTGAGCTCGTTGGAAAAGGAGTCGTAGGCGTCGAAGAGGGTGCCCAACGCATCCATTTCCGAGCCGTAATAGCGGTACAACTGGTCAAGCGAGCTTGACGTGTAATCCGATTCGAAGATGCGTTGTTGGGCTTCGCCTTCCGAGGCGAGTATGGCCGTTTCATCTGTTTGTTCAAGCAGTTCTTCAAGGGATGAAGACAGTTCTTCAAACGAAATGTCGGGGTAAGCGGTAATCGTTTTGGACTCTATTTCATAGAGGGAGGCCTGATTCTTCTGGAGGGTGAGCACCGCCGAGTTGAGTGCGGGCGAGAGTTGAGCAAAGGAATACCCCTGCGCCTTGAGGTATTCCTCAATCACCGAGTAATCGTATGCCTCGGCGGCTATTGAAGAAAGTTTTTCCGCGTCGTAAACCAGGTCCCCGGACTCGTCTTCCACGGCGACGATTATCTTGGCCGCGGAAGAAGAGTAAATCGGGTTGTAGAAAACCCAGTAAGAGGCGACTCCCACTTCAAGGGGGCTTGAGAGCGAGGTGGCCGGCTCGTCAAGTAGGTAAGCGCTCGCTTTTTGCGCGGCTTCGTCACTTGAAATTCCGGCAACGAGGCAGGCCGCCAACAAGACAAACAGCAATCGCTTCATGAAAGCGGTTACTCCCCCCGAATAAAAAAAGGGTTCGTTTCAGGGCACCCCAGCCCGTAGGGAGGCAATTGGCTGGGTCCCATTGGTTATTGCCTGGCCGGCTTCGGGTAGCACGCCCGCCTTCAACAACACGAACAGCAGCAACACGAAAATAATTAGGCCCGCGAGCAACAAAACGTATTCGAAAGACGTTTGCGCCTTCAACTTTTCACCCGCTTAGAACTACCGTCTTAATCACGTAGGTCACGCCGGTCACGAGCAGTATCGCGGCCGCAACCAAGATAACGTATTCCATTGCGGTTTGCCCTTTCATCAACATACAATTCCCTTTCCGCCCACTATGAGCACGCTCATCCACTTGCCCGCCTCAAAAACGAGTAGGGCAACCAACACCATTACGGGGGAGTACAATATAAATTTAGCGATTTTTCCCTCGCGTATTATGCCTATGGCGAGGCTGCCGATAACGGTTTCAATTGCGAGGAACAACAAGAACAACGAGTTGAGGGCGCACAAGTTGAACCCCTGCGCGTCCGGCATGGCCCCGCTGATGCCCGTGCTGATGTAGTTCACGATGGTGAGCGTGAACCCGAAGATGAAGGGCGACAACAACACGCTGGAAGTCAAAATGAACAAAACGTGCATCATGGTGCGCGAAACCCTTTCGCGCTTGATTCTCAAAACGTCGCGGGCGTCCTCCGCGATTTCGGCCATCACGCCTGCGAGGCCAGCGCCCGCGCGCTTCGCGTCCACGATTATGACGGCGGTGCGGTGGAACAGGATTGAACCCGAGTTGTCCGCCGTTTCAACGAGAACGGCCTCAAAGGTCTTGCCCTCCTTCAACTCCTTCAAGGCGTCCTTCAAGTCCGCGCTCAGGGGCCCGTAGCCGCCGCTTGCCGCTTCCTGCAACGCATTTTCAACCGTGCCCCCCGCTTTGAGCACGAGGGCCATGTGTTTCAACACGTCTGGGAGGGCGTCGTCTATTGCGGCGACGCGGGAGTTGCGGATGCTTATTGGAATCGTGACTATCATGCTCATGACGGCGAGGAAGGCGAAGACCGAAATTATCGCCGTGAGGTTGAGGAGCATCAAGACGAAGCCGACCGCCAGCGCCGCGAAAAAGAATATCAGCACGAATACCTCGAACGGGAACTTGAACCCGCTGGCCGCGTAATACTTCTTCAACAACCCGTATTGCTTCCCCAAGTCCATTTTACCAGGCCACCGGCTCCATTCTCTTCGTAACGTAAACTATGACGGACATCCCCGCCAGCACCCCCGCAAAGCCCACGTAAATGAGTTCCGGGGGGAGGCCCGCCGAAAACATGGGAATCTGCATTATTGCGGAGAGTATTGCTATGCCCACGGGCGCAACCACGCCCACCATTATGTAAAGGATGTTGATGAAGTTCAACTTCTCAGTGAAGTCGCGGATGCTCATGCGCGTCTCAAACGACACGTCGTCCGCGATGTCGGAAATGATTTGCGCAAGGCTTCCACCCGAACGAAAGGCGCGCCTTATTTGCGTCAACGCCTTCCTCAACCCTTTGGAACGCGTCCGGTTGTGGAGGCTTTCCAGCGCGTCCTCCGTGCTCACCCCGTTGGCCATGTCCGCCAAAACCTGGTGGAACTCCTCGCTTAAAACGCCGTAATCCGTTTCGGCAACCGACTTCAAGCCGCGGTGAAACGAAACGCCCGCCTTAATCTGCGTGGCCAGCTGCCTCAACGCGAACGGCAGCACGCGGTCCACCTTCCTCGCGCGCGACGCCGCCAACCCGTTGGGAATCGTGGACGCAAGGAGAACGCCCCCGAAAAACACTCCTATGCCCATGACGGGCGCCAGCGACAGGAGCAACGCGTCCTCAAAAAGCGCGCCGAGCACGCCGAACAACAGGAAGAAGAGCACGGAGACCGCGAAGGCGGCTGAAACGCTTAACGCCAGGTATGCGGGCGCCTTCAACTTGACTCCGCCCGCGTCCAGCGACTCCTGCAGCGTGGACATCATGGGGAGGCGCGCGAACCCCGAGGCCAGGAACGATAAGGGTCCCTTAAAGGAGGAATAAAGCGCGGCGGGCAGGGAAAGCGGGCCCACCGTTATCTGGGAGACGTCAACCTTCCTGAATTCATCGCTGTGAATGTTGGGTTGCTCGTTCCGCGTTTTCTGGGCGGCGGACTTCTTTTTCAGGCGTTCAACTATGCCTTTCACGTCCGCCTCCTGCTTTTTTTCAACTGCGCCGCGAATCGCCTTCAAGTGCTTGATGTCAGCCACGATGCCTCACCCACGCGAACGCCGCCGTTGCCAAGGCCAAGGCCAGGGGAATGCTTGGAACCGACCTCGGCTCCCCTGCCACTACGTGCACCGTCGTTGAAGCGTTTTGGCCCGCAGACGAAAAAGACAACTCGTGTTCGCCGGAACCAAGGCCCGACACCACCGCGCGGCACATGAAGCCCTCGCAATCCATTTCGTTCGGCGCGCCGCCGTCAATTGCAAGCCCGGGCGAGCCACATTCCTCGCCTCCATCGGAACAGAACACGCAGGCCTCAAAAGCGGGTTGGACCACGGGAGACAACCCGACGAATTCGGCGAACGAGCCCGTGCACTCCTCCGGCGGAATTGGGCAGGCGGCAACAAGCGTTGTCAAGGCGATTGCGGTCAAGAGCTTCACGCAACCCTTACTGAAAACGCAATAAAAACACTAACAGGTTACCACGGCGTGCGTTGAATTGTTTTCAACGACGACAAACGACCACCCTGCACTCATCGGCTGCGGGCAGTCCACGAACAGGGGCGCGTTGAAGCCGACTTTCAACGCGTTGTTGGGCGGCTCCGCGTATTCCGTGGGCATCACGCAGTACAACTCGGAACCCGTGAAGTAAAAGCAGTTCGCAATAGACGGAAAGAACAGCGGGAAACTCATCTTTGAGGCGTTGCCCTCCAGCCAGACCCGGTCCACTGCTTCGGCGAGGCGCGTCAATGAGTTGCGGGTCAAGTAGGCGTCGTCCAATTGCTTGGTTGAGGAGTAGAGGGCGGCGTTGCTCTGGTAAATGAGTATGGTCAGCACTGCGGTGAACGACGCGAGCAAAAAGAATTCAACGCTTATCTGTGCCTTCACGAAAACAAGACGGAGAAGGAAAATAAAAACGAGGGCAATGAAGGAAAAGAAAAAGATTGAGCGGGCCCGGGGGGATTTTCAGCCCGACTTTCTTTTTCAAAAAAAAGAAGGTTAGGCGCATCAAAGAAAAACGTTTTCGTTTTCTTTCTTGGTGCGCCTAGCTTCTTTCTTTCCAAAAGAAAGAAGATGGGCATTCGAACCCCCGACCTTTTGCTTTCCTCTCTCCCTTTCTTTCTCGTTAACGTCTTTCTTTCGGGAAAGAAAGAGGTTAGGAGGCAACCGCTCTATCCAAGCTGAGCATCCCGAAACCTTTGCGCGAGCAATGGGTTTTTACGGGCCCGCGGTCGCTCGGTATTTCTTGGGCTGGGAAGCACTTTATATGTTTTGTTGGAGTCATTTTTCTCAATGGACTCAGGTTCGATTATCGGCATCGGCGCGGTCGTGCTCACTGCGCTGGTGTTCGGCATAATTTTCTCGAAGCTTAAGCTTTCCGCGAGCATCGGCTACATCGTGGCCGGCCTTTTGATGGGGCCCATGGTTTGGGGAATCCTCGTGCCCGGCGAGGGCTTGACAAACATCTTCGGCGAACTCGGAATCATGATGCTCATGTTTTACCTGGGCATGGAAATGAATTTGAAGAAGCTCAGGCAGTACGGCGCGGTCGCTACCCTGCTCGCGTTCGTTCAAATCGTGGCCGCTTTTTCGGGAGGCTTCCTCATCGCCAAACTCTTCGGATTCAACAATTTGGAGGCCCTCATAATCGGCGCGTTGATGCCCATGGCGAGCACGGTCATGACCGTGCGTTTCATAATGGAGCGCAAGTTGCTGGACAAACTGGAGTCGCAACTCGCGTTAAGCGTCTTGATCGTGGAGGACTTCGCAGCGATTCTCGTCCTCGTGTTCCTTAACAGTTTTTCAACCCAGCAGTCCCTCAACGAGATGGTGGCCACCACGCTGCTCTTCGTCATCGCGGCGTTTTACGTGGTCGGCAGATTGTCGCGTTTCGCGATGCGGCACCTGGAACTGCTTGGGCACGCCGACAAAATTTCGTTGTACGCTTTGGGCGTGGGCATCATAATCGCCTTCATGGGGGACTGGCTCGGCTTGTCGTCCACGCTTGGCGCATTCTTCGCTGGGTTTGCGCTCGCGGAAACCAGTTACGGCGAGCGCGTCAAACACGAGTTGGGCATGCTCCGCGAATTCTTCATATTGTTCTTCTTCGTCGCCCTCGGCGCGTCCACGACAATATTCTTTTCGTGGGCCGCCGCGCTCCTAGTCGTCGGCCTGGTTGCCGCGTTTTACTTCGCAAACTTCGTTGCGTTCTGGCTGTTCGGGAGCGCGCTCGGCGTGGAACCCAAGACGGCTTCGCACACCGGGCTCCTCATGCTGAGCATGGGAGAGTTCAGCTTGATTATCGCGAGTTTCGCCGCCAACCTGAACGAGGCGGGGTGCACAGACAACTGCCTCGTGCCGCACGCCGACGGCATACTCGCCACCGCCTTCCTCCTCATGATAGTCACCGCCGTGGCGGCGCCCCTGATTTACTCCAGGCGCGACTGGCTCGTCAAAAAATTCCTGCGCATTTACCCGCGCGGGGCGCGCAAGGCGTTGGGTGAAATGGCGCGCGAAGCCAAGCCGCTGGAGGACTTCATCCTCAAGAAGGAGTTGCAAAACGAGTACGCGGTAATCCTGCGCAAACTGGTTACGAACATGGTGATAGCGGTTTCAATTGTTTACGTGAGTTACGCCGTCAAAATAAATCTGGACGTTCCGTTCCTGCCGTTCCTCCCACAGCCAGTGCCCTTTGCGTTGGTGGCGTTCCCCCTCGTAATCTGGCCGTTGTACCGTTTCGTAAGCGAGTTGAGGCGCTTGACCCAAAAGGTTTCCGCGACTCTGCTCGGCAAAAACGATGCGCGCGTGGACGAACGCCTCTCCGACGTTTTCGTGGGCCTGATTCTGACCGCTGTTGGCGTGGGCGCCACCGCCCTCATGTATTACTCCGCCGTGGACCCGTTGTTCTACTTGATTCCGGGAACTTACTCGTTCCTCGCCGTGATGTTTCTCGGCAAGTCCATTTACGGCTTGTTCGAGGGGTTCGAGATACTTGACGACTTGGGCGGGTTGGAGGACGGTTCGGGGAGCGACCGGTTATCGCACCTCGCAAAAGAATTCGAGAAGCACGCCAAAAAATTCAGGAAACTGAACGCGGAACGCGTGCAGGCGCGCGAACGCATACAGGAGGCGCTGCAGCAAGGGGAACAAGCCAAGGCGCGCCGCATCCTTTACTCGTTCAAGAAAAAGGAGTTTGGGGCATTGAAGGAATTGGGTTACAGCGCGCAAAGAATAGAAAAAGTTGAGAAGGAGGGATTCGCGAAGGCCAAGCGCGAGGAAGAGCACACGAGGCGCGCGTTGGAGGAATACTTCAAGAACAACCCGCCCTTCAAAACCGCTAAAAAGCGGTAAAACCAAAAGGATTACTGAATGATGAGTGTGAACAACCACTGAGCCTCACGGCTATGAAGATGAATGATAGCGGCTGAAAATCGACGGCAACAAGCCGAGTAAAAAGGCGGAGCATCAAGCGAAGCCGAGGCAATCAATTGGGTTCAGGGCACTCCCGTGCTCTCTATTAGGGCGCCGATTGCGAGGAAGACGACGGCCCACGCGAAGAGTTTGGCGACGTCGTAAACTATTTGCCTGAACAACGGCTTCTTGTATGCCTGCCGCACGATGGCGCGGCTCAGAATTCCACCGGACAGCGCGGTGGTAAGGTAAGCCAGCAGTTCAAACACGCCGTGCGGGAGTATGCCGAGGATACCTGCGCCCATGCTCAACGCAGCGGCCGACGGGTCCACGAGGTTGCGTGCCAGCGCGCCGAGGAAAACCGCGATGACCGACGCGTTCCAAATCAAGACGAACAAGGCGCCCGTGCTGTAGACCACGGACAAAACCATTACTATCAGCAACACTTCCAGGTTGTGGAAGAACAACAACTCGAATGCGCCCGCGTTGATGCTCGCCTCCGCGTTCACGGCAAATCCCTGGAAGTGGGCGCGCACCGCCTCCAACTCGCTTATCTGAGCGGAAAACAAGGACTCGGCTTCCGGCGAGGGGAGGGCGAGGTACCAGAAGGTGAAGGCGAGCGTCAAGCCGAGAAAGTAATTCGCCAAAACCATCAGGGTTGGGAGGTGGCGGGCGAGCGTGCGGCTTCCCGCAACCCGGAACGGCACTTTTTCAAAGGACTCCTCCTCAAAGGAGAAAAGCTTGTGAATGGTGGGAATGGACGGGATTATAACGAACAAGACGAGCAGCAAACTGGATTCCTTGGAGCCCAGAAAGAGGGTAGCGAAAACCGCGATGGAAACGAACACGAATGCAAGCAAAACGAGTTTCCAGGGATTCCGCTTCGCGGACGCGGGGTCGACCAACGACTCCAAAACCATGAGGTTATTTGGACAAGACAACTTATTTAAACAACGCACAAACAATTCATTGGTGAGACGCCATGAGTGAAGAACAAACGCCTAAAGAAGCTTATTTGGAGGGTCGCCTCCTCGGATTAAACCGCTTGATAACGATTCTCAAACAAGCCATGACGGAGGATCAGACCACGGACATAGATGAAATCCTGGTGGGACACATTTCAAACGAGATGAACGCCATACTCGACGAAATGCAGATTTACCACGGTGAGGATCACCCCGTTATAATTGATGCGAAGAAGAAGGCAAGAGAACTGCCCAAGCCCAAGAAGAAGAAATCACCCCAAGAAGAAGAGGAAGCCGCACCCAAAACGCCTTCCGAACTCAAGAAGAGCATTGAGGGCGCCGACGAACTCATGCAGAACCTGATGGCCCTCAAAGAACAAGAGTGAGGTAATACTGAATGCAGAAAAAAAAATCCCTAGTCGTTCCAGGCGAAGCCCTTGCTTACGCCGTGGAATACGTGGGAGGAAAGAACATCGTTGAACTCGAAGACGGCCAACTCTACCCCGAAAGGGTTGGAACCAAGACGGTCAACGAAGAAGACCGCTCAATTGAAGTCAAAAGCGAGAAAACCGCGCGCATCGTCAAACCCGGCGACCTCGTCTATGCCAAGGTCTACAAGATATTCGACCAGATGACGCTCCTGGAATTCCAGCCCGTTGAAAAGGGCCTCGGGGGAGAACGCACCTTTGCTTACCTCCGCATAAGCGAGTTAAGCCGCGGCTACGCCGAAAACATCCGCGACTACCTCCGCACCGGCGACTACATCAAGGCGCGCGTCAAGGAAGTCAAGCCGCTCGGCATCTACCTCACCATGAAGGACGACGATTTGGGCGTGGTGCGCGCCTTCTGCTCGCGCTGCCGCGCCGAGTTAACCGAAGACGGCAAATGCCCCGAATGCAGCCGCACTGAAACCAGGAAGTGGGCAGGCAAACCGTTCATGAGGCCGCCGCGCCGCTTCCCGGAAAGAGGCCCGAGAAGCAGAAATACGGGTCCGCGGCGCGGGCAAGGCGGACCGAGAACGAGGATGGGCCCGCCGAGGAGCGGACCACGCAGGCCCCCAAGCAACCGCAACGAACGGCCGCCGAGAAACAGATAATTTATTTTCGTTCCCCAATCATCCGCAAAAATATGTCTCGTTGTTCCTGACTCAACTTGATGCCTTTGGGCGGCTTGACCCCTTTTTGCTTGAATCCCTCGCGAACCGAGCGAAGCAGGTTTGCCCTATCCAAATGATAAGCTGCTTCAACCAGAACCCGCTGCCTGCCCTCCAAATCCTCAATGTTGCGCTCAATGCTCTTCATCTCAAGGCGTTCCGGGTGGTTCCGCAATTCTTCAAGTTCTTCGGCAACGCGCCCCAACTTGAACTGGAGTATCTTCCTGTCGCTCTCCATCTGCCGCGCTTCAAACCTCAACAAATCCTTTCTCACGTCGCTCCCAAAACCAATAAGAAACGACTCGGTTAAAACAATTGAGTTAAGCCGGGGTGGCGGAACCAGGTAACGCGCCAGACTCGAGTAAACTTTCTTTTCTTGCAAGAAAAGAAACTTTAATGAAAGAAAAGAAGCATTGAGGAAAGAAAGGGCTCTAGAGTAATCTGGT
>Ga0210057_1005830_pt1 | contig 15664 bp, 15 predicted proteins | sample CryGeyCG2114_010_2_FD_183968 | JGI IMG/M metagenome (GOLD analysis project Ga0210057, IMG submission 183968) | Groundwater microbial communities from aquifer - Crystal Geyser CG10_big_fil_rev_8/21/14_0.10 (SPAdes) (version 2) | ecosystem: Environmental > Aquatic > Deep subsurface > Groundwater ...
ATTCACTGGAAAAAAGAAGAAGGGCCAAAAATTAACTGAAGAGCAGAGAAGAATAAAAAGATACAAAGGAGAATATGAACTGCACAAATATGGGATTCTTAATACAAATGGAAAATTGGAACATGGTAAAGCATACGCAATTGCTTCAGGAGCAAGAAGGTCAATAGATCTTATGACAAGATCAATGGTTGAAAAATATTACAGGACAATGGGAAGATTGTTCTACCCTCATTCAAACAAAAGAGTTAATGAAGAAGACATAAGAAAGGCAATTGCTGCAAAATTTGCAGACAGGGAAGCAAACATGAATGATTTAGAGATCCCAGACGTTGCAAGAAGAATGGGTAATATCACATATAGTTCAATTGTAAATGCATGGGAACAAGGATTAGTGTCAGGTACTAAAACAAACTTACAAGAATCAATTGAGATAATGTTAAGAATAAAAGCACAACAACATCCAGAAAGAAAATCAAGAGAATTTACTGGTTCCCAGAGGTTGTATCAGATTTACAAAAGCTTAATTTTACTTAGTGTTGCAGCAGCTACTAGGCTTAATGGCAGAGCTCATTTAATCCCAGGTATTCTTTTCCAACAGCTTGCACAAACAACGTATCATGAATCAGAAACAATCATTAATCACTTAAGCACATATCATTGTGGTATAGGTTCAACACTAAGTCCTGATGGAATTTATGAGATTAGTGCACGGCATGCTGAGTATGAAACAATGGGGGGCTATGACAAAGTTACAAGGGCAGGAGATCATCCATTTAATGGAGTTCTTGCAACTTTTTTTGATACAAGAGTAAGAGGAGATAATGAAGCTTTGGATAGCATGATGAATAACAGGCACAGGATGATGATTGCAGCTGTTGCATTAAGGCATCTGGCTTCAAAGTATCTTACTGATAGCACATACTGTTTGCAGGGACTTGATCATAGAGGATTAAAACCAGCAGCTCCAGTAAGATAAGAATATAATCATCTTTTCTTTCTTCTAAACAACTTAGGATTTGCTTTTACAAATCTCTCAACCAAATGCCTGAAAAATAAAGAAGACTTTTTTCTTTTGACATAGAAATAACCTGCAACAGATACAATCAGTGCACTAATAGAATCAACAATAAGGTCCAACATTGTGTCAAATAAACTTGCTTCCTGCATTTGCAACCCTAGAAAACTGTCAAGCGTAAATTCAACAATTTCCCATAATGAGCCAATTGCAACAGCAAAGCAGAATGAAAACAATAGAACAAATCTCGGCCTCATGCGGATTTTTTTCTCAGTATACAAGATATATACAATCAAAAATCCTACAAAAGCAAGAACAATGCCTGACATACTGTGTAATAACACATCCCACCACCAAAATTTAACATAATAACTGCGCATTTCTCCTAAAAACAATGAGAATGAAATAAAAACTACAACAATAAACTGCAGTTCCAATGGCAGATTAATTTTATAATTCCTTTCGATAAATGAGGGTATAAAGGTAAGTATCAATATGCACAATGTCAAGAATAACAGCCACAAATTCTTATTCCAGGCAGCAGTTACAGCTTCTATTAAAATTAATATTCTAAGTAAAAATGAAGTTCCAATCATTATTTTATCAACATAAGATGTCTCTTTCTTTTTCATTAAATTATTTTTATCTATTATCTTATATTAACTTTTCTAAATTATTTGTTAATAATTCAAAATAATCATGATAATACTACACTGCCATCAAAGGCAGTGTGGTCATATAAGCGTTGCTAATTCGATCAGCAAACGCTAAATATTATAACGCTGCCTTTAATGGTGGCGTTATTACTATCTTGATTTGAGATATAACTTATTTAGAAATAAAACAAACTTTAACTAGGCAATGAACAACCACTTGCCTGACTCAATTGTTCAAAATCTAATTCACCGACAAATCTTGTGCCGTCTCCAAATTCCCATGTTGGGTATGATTCAATGCCTGCATCAATACATTTTTGTGTCATGCTTTTGCTTTGTGTAGAGCATTCAATATGATTCATATAATCCCAGCTGTCACCGAACATATACTTTTGGTTTAAGCAGTGTGGGCACCAGTATGCTCCATACATCTTAACGCCGCTGTCAGTCAGGCATTTGGCAAATTCATCATATTCAGCACTGCTTCCTCCGCAGCTGCTAAGAACTAAAAAAATAGCCAGTACAAACAAAGCATATATTTTTTTCATCTATCTTAAGCAAATATCAGATATATATAAACTTTACCAACTCATTATACCAACAAACTTATAAACTAGCTTATTAATAGTTTAAGAATGGTAATAAGATACAAAAAGAAATGTATCAGATGTAAAAAGAATTATGTCCCTGCAACAAACAGAACAAGATATGTTGTTTGTTACGAGTGCCAGAAAAATGATCTTAAAGGAGAGATAAAAGATCCAAAGATGAAGAAGCTTCTTAATATCTCTGAAGAATTATATCAGCAGAGTTCATTTCTGAGAAACATTAAAGTGAATTATCTCCGCTATGGAAGCCTTACTGAGAAGCAGATACAGGTATTCAAGGATGTTGTTAAGAAGTTGAAGGAAAAGTGAAGTTATTAATAGCAATATTTTTAATTCCATAATGAGGGAGTAAAAAATTATATAAATTTGATAATCCTTATCAATTTTATTGGAGAAATGATTTCAACAAATTTGGCTGAAATTTTAGGATTACTTGCTTCAGAAGGCTCTCATGTAATATCATATTCTAGTTATTGGGAAAAATATAGGGGGAAGTTCCGTTATCGAAAAAATAAGAAACAAGAGAGGATAGAATTTTATAATAAAGATAAAAAATTATTATTTCATTACAAAAATCTTATAGATTCAGAGTTTAATATATCGTCAAGAATAACTAAACATGGAAAAATTAATTTAGGTAGAAAGGAAGTAATTAAAACAATAATAGAACATACAGAACTTGGGCATTTATTCTGGTATGTTCCTAAGTCTGTGATTAAGGGGAATAGAGAAATTAAATTAGCATTCCTGAAGGGATTTTTTGATGGGGATGGTTCTGCAGTAAAATCAGGTGCAAGGTTTTTCTCAACCAATAAAAAAGGAATTAGTCAGATATCAAGATTATTATCAGATTTAAAATTTACACATAATATGCAAAAACCATTAATAAAGAAGAATAGAAAACCTCTTTATTGTATTCAATTAACTAGTAAAGATAGTAAGAGGTTTATAAGAATAATAAAGCCAATTTCTAAACAATCTAAACAAACTTTATAAACAAGCAATATCATGCATCTGTTGGGACACCTGTGTTCCAAGCTTTTGTGGGGGTAATCTTTTTGAGTTTATTCTCTTAAAGACCCTAGGCAAAGCCTGGTCAAATGCGCAGGACTTAAGTCCATAATAGGATAACCAGCAACTGCTGGGTAAGATATCCTGTCCCTTAGTGGGTTCGAGGGTTCGAATCCCTTCCCCCACATTTTTTCTTTGTGTATTAGATATAACCTTTGTTTTTTCTTTTTATTCGAACACATTCGAATTATATTAGGATTTAAACTAAATACTCATTTCTACTATTAATTATAGGAATATTTATATAGTATAAAAGACTACAAAAATGTAGTTGGAGAAAACAATGGTTTATTTTACAAGTATCCGACCAACAAAGCATTATTTGGAGGAACATCAGAAAGACGTTCCTTGGGAAAAAGTTGTTGAAATAATATTTTCAACAAAAAATCCGAGAAAGAAAGGAGAAGTATTTGAAATTGAAAAAGAGGGATGTTATATCTTATTCAAAATAGAAAAACACATACTGTATGTAATAAACGCAAAATGAAATGCCCTGCCTGCAATAAAACACTAAAAAAAGTGAAAGTATCTGTCCAAGGTGCTAAAAACAGAGTTCTTAGTTATCAGTGCTCTAATTGTGACTATTTTACATTTGAACAAAAATCATCAAAAAGAGTAATTGAAGAATTAAGAGAAACTCCCTTAAAAATCAAACAGAAAGTAGTGAAATTATCAGGGGATAGATTGGGACTTTATTTAAACAAGCATATTGTGGATTCTTTGGATATAAAGAAAGGTGAATCTGTCTACATATCTGTGCCTGATAAAAAGCATATTTTGATTGAGATCTCTCTTTAAGTCAAAAACAATAAAAAGCGATCTGTATTTCTCTATGTAATGTTAGAGATTACAGGAAGTAAAGTAGTAAAGTCAGAACATATTGATTGTTGTCTTATCCATAATGTACCCAGAAAAACACCACCTGGCTTAACTGTTCGTGAAATAAGAAGCAGAAATCCTCCTCAAGTTGTTCTTGATGAACTTGCTTCAGGTTTATGGTCAGCACATTTGGAAAGAGATGGTAATAGAGTATTATGGACTCCTGATTTTGACATTAATTATCTTGTTTATAAGGGGAATATTGTTTTAGATGTAGGAAGATTAGAAGAGAATGATGGTTCTAATTTAGGCCATAGGATGTTACTTAAAGCTCTTGTTAAAAGAACAAAAGAAGGTAACCCCTCAAATACTACAACTGATGGGATTCCAAACACAATTGTTGGAAAAATCTATGAGATAGGTGATTCAAAGGTTAGATTTCGTTATGATGTAGCCTTGCCTAAATGCGAATTTCCAGGATTCTTTTTTATGGAGTATAGTATTGAAGAAGTAAAACATGGTGCAAAGAAGAATTATCAATTTTCACTAAGTTATCCTACATCTCCTGGAATATCTGATAGGGGACTTCATACTGAAATTAGAGTAGATTACTTACCAGAAAGAGGATATGAATTTTATGAAAGCTTAGTGTGCAGATTCAAAGGTGATGCACATATTAAAACTTTAGGACTTAGTAGAAGAAATATTGGGACATCAATCCTTCCAGAACAAGTTGTAAATGTAATCACACGAGATAGATCTGAAAAAAATCCTTGGGTTGCACTATCTGATCCAGATGAAATAGCAGTATTCCAACAAGCACTTTTTGGAGATGCAATAGGACAGAGAACACTTGACTACAAGGGTCTTGTTTTACAACTGTTTGAAAGAGCTAAAAAATCTGAATTATTTAAGCCAGAAGATACTCTTTTATATTTTACTGATTAAAAATACAATTTATTATTAATATTATATCCATTCTAATAAACTTGATGAGATATAATTGAAAATTTTTACTCCCACGTAATCCCTAACAATACTGAGAACGCAATAACCTGTAATAAAACATAAATAAAAACATGCAGTGCAACCTGATCAACGTAAAGATCAGTCATTGTGAAGAAAAAATAAAGAGACACTAAATTCTGCAGTAAAAACAAGCATGCAAAAACACAAAGTCCAATTGTAAAAGCAGACTTTATCCTTGACAGGTTCCTGAAATATACTCCTATCAATATCAAAAGAAGTATTGTAGAAACTATAGTTGCAATAACAGTAAGGTTCATAAGCATTATCATAACTATAATAAACAAAAGATTCTTTAAATATTTTTACCCAAATTATATAAACAACAACTTGTTAATCAGAATAATGAAAAGCTTATTATGGTATTTGATTGCTGGGACTAAAGGGGGCGTAACAAGAGGCCGTATAATTAAGCACATAAAGGACAAGCCTTCTAACACGCACAAGATATCAAAAGCATTAAAATTAGACTACAAGACAGTACAGCATCACTTAAAAGTATTGGAAAAAAACAACATAATCTATGCAATAAACAAAGGAAATTATGGGGCAGTGTATTTTGTTTCTGAACAGTTTGATTCCAAAACATTCTCAGAGATTTGGGGTAAATTTGGGAATTAATTGGTATTCATCTTGGTAAAACTACTTAAATAAAATTGATAATATCATAATTAACATATTGGAGGTTATTAATATGAGAAAGATGATTATATTGACAATAATGGTTTTAGCAGTAGTTTTCGTAAGTGCATGCTCAGAGCAGGATGCGATGATGAAAGACAATTCCATGATGGATGATACCATGATGAATGATGAGTGGGCAGAAGGCGAAATGATGGATGATGAATTGGCAGAAGACTCAATGATGGAAACAACACACGAAGGCAATGTTCTTGCAGGGACTACCACAAAATATATAGAATTTAATAACAATGATTATCAAAAAGCATTAGAAGAAAATAAAATAATCGTGTTAAACTTTTACGCAAGTTGGTGTCCGGTATGCAAAGCAGAACAGCCGGAAGTATTTGAAGCATTTGAAGGCATGGATTACAGCAACGTTATTGGTTTCAGAGTAAATTACAAGGATTCAGATGTAGATGAATACGAAGAACAGCTTGCAAGAGATTTTGGCATAAGTTACCAGCACACTAAGGTAATCTTGGTTGATGGAGAAAAAGTGCTGAAAGCTCCTGATAGCTGGTCAAGAGAAAGATATATTGAAGAAATAAGTAGGTTACAATGAGCAGAAACTGGGAAACATTCAAATGCAGCATATTTTTTGTTTTAGGTTTTTCTTTAGTTTTCTCTATAGTTGGTGTGCTGTTACAAACAATACTGACAAACGTGGGTTATACAGTTCAGGAATGGCTTGGCAGAATTGGCGGAGCAATAATAATACTTTTCGGACTTTACATTGTTGGATTAATCAGGCCGAAATTCCTTGAGAAAGAACATCAGATATCAATAAAAAGAAAGTTCAGCTCATCATATCTAACATCATTTGTGTTTGGAGCAGCGTTTGCAGTTGGATGGAGTCCTTGCGTCAGCGCAGCTCTTGGAGCAATACTTGCATTGGCAGCAACAAATCCGTCAAGCGGCTTCATACTATTGTTAGCATATACGCTTGGTCTTGGAATACCTTTCTTGTTAGTAGGATTGTTCACAACTCAAGCACAGGGAATAATAAATAAGGCAGGAAAATGGATAAAATACCTCCAGTTAGTATTTGGAGTTTTATTAATATTAATAGGCATACTTGTGTTTGTAAACCAGTTAAGCAGAGTTGCAAATTTACAGTTTGCAGTAAACATAATAGAAGCAGTCAGCATACAGACATCAGGAACAGCAATAATGTCGTTAAATCTTGTAAATGTTGGAATAGCATTCTTTGCAGGGCTTATATCTTTTCTAAGTCCATGCGTATTACCTCTCATCCCAGGTTTTTTAACATATCTTGCTTCAGTATCATTGGAGAAGAAAGATGAAAACTAAAAAAATAATTTTAATTATTGCAGTAATTTTGATAGTTTCAGTTATAATCTACTTTGAAAGCACAAAGCCAGAAGTTGGAAAAATATCAAGAGATACTGAAATAAAGATACAGGAAACATCAAACCTTGCAGACTCAGGAAGGATAGCTATTAAAGCTGAAAAATATGAAAGAGCAAAAGAGCTTGTTAATCCAGAAGGATACATAAATATAGACAACATAACAATAGCAGAAAATCTTGGTAAGAAAGTTATCCTGATAGATTTTTGGACATACAGTTGTATCAACTGTCAGAGAACTCTCCCATATCTTACTACATGGTACGATAAGTACGAAGATGATGGCTTGTTAATAATAGGCATCCATACACCAGAATTTGATTTTGAAAAAGACTATGATAATGTAAAATCTGCAGTTGAAAAATGGAACATTAATTATCCTGTTGTTCAAGACAATGATTATCAAACCTGGCGCGCTTACAACAACAGATACTGGCCAAGAAAATACATAATTGATATTGATGGGTTTATAGTATATGACCACATAGGCGAAGGAGCTTATGAAGAAACAGAAGAATTAATACAAGAACTTCTGAAAGAAAGAAGCATTGTACTTAACATAACAAGTGAAGTAGAAGAAGAAATATCTGTTGTTAAGGCAGATAAACCAGAATCTGGAAAAATCAATACTCCTGAAATATATTTCGGCTATGACTTTTCAAGAAATCAGATGGGCAACAATGAAGGGTGGTCTCCTGATGAGGTAGTTACATATGCCTTCCCAGAAAAAATATACCCAAATAAATTTTATCTTTTAGGAGAATGGAAAAACAATAAAGACAATATGGAAGCAATAAGCGAAGAATCAGTAGTAAAAATAAAATATGATGCAAAGATAATAAATATTGTAGCTGGCTCATCTGAACCAAAAGAAATTACAGTTATTGTAGACGGTGTGGAAACAAAAAAGATAGAAGTATCTGACTTTGACCTCTATGAGCTTAATAGAGAAGATGACTACGCAGAACACACTCTTGAACTTAAAGTTTCAAAAGGCGTGATGCTTTATACATTCACGTTTGGATAAGAAAATGAAAGAAGAAGAATTCAAAAAAAAGCTAACAAAAGAGCAGTATAATGTTTTGAGAGAAAAAGGAACAGAAGCTCCATTCAGCGGAAAATATGTAAAACATGATAAAAAAGGACAATACTGCTGTGCAGCATGCGGCAATGTCCTCTTCACTTCTAAAACAAAGTTCAACTCGTACTGTGGTTGGCCAAGCTTTTACGACACAGAAAAAGGAGCAGTTGAGTTCAAACAAGATATAAACCACAACATGAAAAGAACAGAAGTGATCTGCGCAAAGTGCAGAAGTCATCTCGGCCACATCTTTGACGACAGCCCAAATCCTACTGGAAAAAGATACTGCATTAATTCTGTTGCACTGAAGTTTATAAGTAATTAAATAGTAAACATTTATAAACCACCCTTAAATAATACCTATTATTGGAGAAAGAAAGAGCATATAGAATATTATATTTATATTGACTTTTTCTTGCATAATCACAGATTATGTTTTTTCAATTGGAGTGAATAAATGAACAAATTTAAAGAATTAGGAATAGAAGAACCAATCTTAAGAGTAATCGAAGAAAAAGGATTTAATGAGCCTAGCGACATACAGGCAAAAACAATACCATTAATATTAAAAAACAAAGATGTCATTGCAGGAGCAGCAACAGGCTCAGGCAAAACACTAGCATTTAGTGTTGGTATTATCCAGCATAGTCAGCCAGGAAGAGGTATTCAAGCATTAGTCCTTACGCCTACAAGAGAGCTTGCAGATCAGGTTGCAAAAGTAATCAGTAAATTTTCCAAACATTTACCAAAGCTAAAAATCGCAGAAATTTATGGTGGAGTTTCTATTAATCCTCAAATGTCTGCATTAAAAATAGCAGATGTTGTTGTGGGAACACCAGGAAGGTTACTGGATCATTTAGAACGCGGAACAATCAATCTCTCAAATGTTAAAATCTTAGTTCTTGATGAAGCAGATAGGATGCTTGACATGGGATTTATAGAAGATGTAGAAAGAATTATTTCCCAGTGTGCAAAAAAGCGCCAAACATTATTTTATTCTGCAACAATCTCTCAAGAAGTAAAGAGATTAGCAAAGAAATACATGCATGATCCACAACATATTTCAGTTGAGCAATATGTAGATCCATCACAATTAAAGCAAGTATATTACAATGTAAAAGACAATCTTAAGTTCTCTTTATTAGTATCATTACTAAAACATGAACATCCAGGATTAGTTATGGTATTCTGCAACAGTAGAAGAAACACAGACTTTGTAGCTAAGAATCTTAAATTCAATGGCATTGATGCAATAGGTATCCATGGCGGTCTAACACAAGCAAGTAGAACAAGAGTAATGGAGCGCTTTCATAGTGGAAAAGTAGTTGTTCTTGTATGTACAGATGTTGCTGCAAGAGGACTTGACATCCCTGATGTTTCGCATGTATATAATTACGATGCACCTAATGACAGCAAGCAGTATGTTCATAGAATTGGTAGAACAGCTCGTGCAGGAAAGGATGGTATGGCAGTAAATATCTTAAGTTCAAGAGACCATGATAACTTTGATCGTGTTTTAAGTGAAAACCCTGATCTTAATATTGTTCTTAAAGAAACACCTTTCTTGAGCAGAGTGAATATAACTCCTACTGAAAATAGAAGAAGTCATGGCCACAAACGGCCTTCACACGGCAGGCCTTCTAGTTTTGGCAGACGACCAAAACATAGATTTTCAAAAAGTCATAGAATATCAGGAAGATAAATTATTTCTTTAATTTTTTATTTTCTATCATCATCAAAGAATTCAAAGTAAGATAGAATAGCAGTAGTGCAAAGAGTAAAGTAAAATATTGGTTCTTCTATAGGAAAGCGGTGTCCTAATACTTCAAACCATCCAATAAAGTGTACTCCTTCAAATGTCCATTGATTAAGCTGCAATGCTGTAAGTTCAAAAAGAAATGCAATAATAAAAAAGTAAACAGCTGTTTTTGCATATTTAGATAATAGTCGTGGAAAGAATGATAGGAATGTTACTGTTGGTATAAGTAAAAATATTATTCCTAACCAAAGATATGCATATTTAATAACAAGAATTTCAGGAGTTGTTATTAAAACGAAAAAGAAAACAATTAGCATTAATATCAATGGCATTATAAAGTATTTCATTCTTTTATCAATGAGCTTGTGCTTCCCTTTATCAAGAAAATGTTCATAAAATATTATTATTGAATATACAAAGATAAATCCAAAAATAAAATCCTCTATAGGAATAACACCAAATAGTCTGTATGGAAAAATACTCACAATAACTGTCCATGCTTTATCTATTGTTGCAATATAATCAATTACTATTGTAAAAGGAACTGTAAGAATAATACTGAATAAAGCAGTTTTTTTAATCATGTGTTTAGTTCTATAACTCAGCCATATTGCAGGAACCCCGTAGAAAAGAAGTGCTGATGTAAGAAAATTTGCTTTAATTGCCAGAGATATAATAACTGCAAGAAGCGGAAACAGTATAAGCAATATAATATCAAGTCTTTTTAATTCTTTTTTGTTCATGTTAATTTTACTTATTTAATGATTTAAATGCTTTTCTTTAATATAGTAAACGACACAATTGACGCATAATATATAGTGAACGAAATAAGTATTCGTACATTTTGAATTTCGTTCACTATTCAGCAAATGAGATCAAATGTACGAAAATTAATCTCATTTGCTATATAATGTCGTTTACTATCCTAGTAACGGACAACAAGTATGTCTTATTTATGTCCGTTACTAATATAGTTGAGGACACAAGTAATGCATAATGATTCTTGTTCTCAACTATTCTAGTGAAGGACTTTTCAATGCTTTATTTATGTCATTCACTAATATAATCAAGAAGCATTATAATATTCTTAAACTTTAATTGGTAGTTTTATAATTTTTTTGTAAAGAAAAATAATCATTTAACCATATTTGGGATACTATTAGGCATGGCAGTTATGGCAGTTAGCTTGTGTTTGATTTAAAAATAATTCTATCCAAGTCAAAACATATATAAATAAACACCTTCCATCTCTACCTAATGACAAAACAGGCAAAATCATATGATTTTCAGGAAGTAGAGAATGACATGCTTGCATTCTGGAAAAAGGCTTCTATTTACCAGCAAACAAAGTCAAAAACAAAATCAGGAAAGCATTGGTACTTCTTAGACGGACCGCCATACACATCTGGAAAAATACACATTGGAACAGCATGGAACAAGAGTCTAAAAGACATGATCATAAGATACAAACGCATGAATGGCTTTAATGTTTGGGACAGAGCAGGCTACGACATGCATGGTTTACCAACTGAAAATAAAGTTCAAGCTCAGTTAGAAATGAAAGATAAGGATGAAATTGAAAAGTATGGAGTTGACAAATTTGTTGAGCAATGTGAAGAATTTTCAATAACACATATGAAATTAATGAATGAAGAGTTCAAGCGCCTTGGTGTCTGGATGGATTTTGACAATGCATACATGCCTATTACTCAGGAATTTATTGAAGGAGAATGGTGGCTGATAAAAAAAGCGCATGAGCGAAATAGATTATACGAAGGAAGTAGGCCAATGACTTGGTGTGCAAGTTGTGAGACAGCAGTTGCAAAGCACGAATTAGAATATAAAGACGTCAAAGACTTATCAATATATGTAAAATTCCAAGTTGAAGGAGAAGAAAATACTTTCTTAATAATTTGGACAACAACGCCATGGACAATTCCGTTTAATCTTGGAGTAATGGTTCATCCAGAATTCATATACGTAAAAGCAGAAGTTGAAGGAGAAATATGGATTATTGCAAAAGATTTGGCAAAAGTAGTAATTGAAGATATCTGCCATAAAGCATTCAGTATAAAAGAAGAAGTCACTGGAAAAGATATGGAAGGAATGCACTATCTGCATCCTTTGCATAAAGAAATACCTCATTTTGACGAGATTAAATTAGAATCAAATAAAACACACACAGTTCTGCTAAGCAGTGAGTATGTTGATTTAAGTGCAGGTACAGGGTTAGTGCATACTGCCCCAGGTTGTGGTCCGCAGGATTATGAAGTAGGCGTTAGAAATAATCTGCCGCCATTCAACACAGTTGATGAGAAAGGCATATTTCCAAAATCAATGGGAAAATTTCATAATCTTACTGCAAAAACAGATGATCTTGAATTTCTTAAGGCAATAAATGAAGTAGGTGCAATAGCTGCTAAGCAAAAAGTAACTCACGAATATCCTCATTGTTGGCGGTGCCATAAGCCGATAATATTCAAAACAACAAAACAATGGTTTTTCAAAGTAGAAGACTTGAAAGAACAAATGATTGAACAAAACAAGAACATAAATTGGGTTCCTGAAGCAGCGTTTAATGCATTTGATTCCTGGCTAAACAACTTAAGAGACAATTCAATCAGCAAACAGCGTTATTGGGGAACACCTCTTCCAATCTGGCGCTGCAATAAATGTGATAATTATATTGTATTAAGTACAGTAAAAGAGATAGAACAAAAATCAGGAAAAAAAGTAGAAAAGCTTCACAAACCTTGGATTGATGAAATAACTATTCCTTGTTCATGTGGAGGAACAAAGCATCGTGTGCCAGATATATTAGATGTATGGGTTGATGCTGGAACATCATCATGGAACTGCTTAGATTACCCCCAAAATACAGAAAACTTTGAAAAATTATTTCCAGCAGATTTTATTCTCGAAGGAAAAGACCAAATTAGAGGCTGGTTTAATCTTTTAATGGTTGCTTCAACATTGACAATGGACAAGCCAAGCTTTAAGGCAGTATATATGCATGGTTTTGTTCAGGATGCAGAAGGAAGAAAAATGTCAAAAAGTCTTGGCAATTACATCCTGCCTGCTGAAGTTATTGACAAATATGGTGCAGATACTCTTCGTTATTACATGATTGGTGGTTCAAATCCAGGTGTTGATATTAATTATAATTTTGATGACATGAAATTAAAATACAGAAACCTGCACTTGTTATGGAACATACATAAATTCCTTCTTGATTTAAGCAAGAATACTGGTTTAAAACCACAGCCAGTTTCTAAACTGTCTGCTCAGTTAGAAGAGAGATATATATTATCTCTGGCAAACACAACAGTAAAAACAGTGACTGGCAAGTTTGATTCATATAATTTAAATGAAATCCCTGCAATAATAGAATCTTTGTTCCTTGAAATGTCAAGAACATACATACAAGCAGTTAGAGATAAAGCAACAGCAGGTACAGTTGAAGAAAAACAAATTGTTCTGAATGTTTGTTTTGATGTTTTGATGAAAGTTTTGAAGATGTTTGCAACAGTTGCACCTTTTGTATCAGAACAAATATTCCAAAATATGAAATTTGAATTTTCATTAGAAGGAGAAAGCATACATTTGTTTGACTGGCCAAAGTCAGAGGAAAACTTCATTGACAAGGAGCTTGAAACAAACATTGCAATTGCAAAAGATACAATACAGTCAATATTAAATGCGCGCGAAAAAGTAAAACTAGGAGTGCGCTGGCCTATACAGTCTGTAAAAATAATTACAACTGATTCTAAAGTAACATCTGCAGTAGAGTCATTAAGTGCAATGATCAAAACACAAGCAAATGTAAAAGAAATAATAATGGAAAAGTCATTTGGAGAAGCAGTAGTAATCATAGAACCTAATAACAGGACAATCGGCAGTGAGTTCAAACAATTAAGTCCAAAAGTTGTTTCATATATCCAAAATGAAGATCCAAAAATATTTTTACAGACTTTAGAAAAAGACAAGAAAGTTATAACAAAAATTGATGAAAAAGAAATAGTGCTTACTAATGAACATATTACTGTTAAAACAGATGCTCCAAAGCATTTTGTCACAGGAGATTATAAGCATGGAGAAGTTTATCTTGACTCCAGAAGAACTCCTGAATTAGATTCAGAAGGCTATGCAAGAGAAGTTATGAGAAGGATACAGGATCTAAGGAAAACAATGGGTTTGGTAAGGTCTGATAATGTCCAGGTGCATTTAGTAGTAGATGCTGAGCTGGAAAAGATGCTTGACAAGTGGGAAGAAGACATAAAATCAAAATGTGGCATTACAGATTTAGTTATTTCTCAGGATGATCTTCCTTTAGAGCACAAAGCAGAAGACAAGATAAAGAATAAAGGCATTGTTGTTTATTGTGAGAAGGTTTGATTTTTAGATTATTTTCTTTATTTGTTTATTTACCTTTTTCTTTATCAAAGTAATAATGTCTGCCTCATTAAAAAGGCAGACTTATTCTAAGCGCTTACTGATTCGACAAAGTGCTTAAGTATAGTGAACGAAATAAGTATTCGTACATTTTGAATTTCGTTCACTATTCAGCAAATGAGATCAAATGTACGAAAATTAATCTCATTTGCTATAGAACAAGCTATGCTTATGAAAAGCACCACAGCTATTAATGCTGGGGTGCTTATTATTAAGATTAATCTTTATAAATCGTCAAGCATTTTTCCATATTTATGAAACAAAAATTACTTGCCTTAACATTATTACTTAATGCTTGTGCAAAAGACCCAACATTCCATGATCTTTCATCAGACCAATTAACCTTAGTAGAGCACAGCATTGAATATGCTCATACAGAATCAGTTTATGTTGGATTATTAGCAGAGTCTGCTGACCAAAATACAGTATTTGGGAATGAAAGTACAGGCACAGATGCATTTAAAGCAGTAATAAGCCAAAGCTTAGCAACACTTGATAATTTTCTCGACAACGATAAATTTGTAGGCTTCCACAGTGTTGAAGTTGAAGGCAAAGAAGACATAGGATGTTTTTATTATCGAAATAAAAGAACAGGGCTTGAAGTAATTGCTTTTAATCTTGATTATTTAGATAAAGGTATTCTTCCTTATAGCGACTGCATTGTTCATGAAGGAGTTCATGCAAATGAAGATAATAGTAAGGATGATCATGATGAAGATTTGCTTGATTTAATAGATTCATATGGAACAAGCAATTATTACACTTCAGAAACAGCAAATCTTGTTGTAGAAAAAGGAGATGATTCATATTTGGTGTCATTCTTTTACTTTGATGCAGATCTTGTTCATGGCGATCCTTATGAAGATACTACAAGTCTTGAATCAACTTTAGAAGAATGGGCTGATGAAAAAACTAAAGCATGGTATGATAAACATGACTTTCTAAGCGACCCATTCAAAATCACTGAAGATGAATACAGAACTGCACTTTTAACCAGCAGATTATACGAAGATATACAACAAAAGCAAGGTGAATAGTTTTATTTATTACTGACGGCATACAATGTAGCAAGTCTTTCTAAATGCTTAACTTGTTCTGGCTTAAGGTCATAACCATCTGGCAAAT
>Ga0210057_1005831_pt1 | contig 15662 bp, 14 predicted proteins | sample CryGeyCG2114_010_2_FD_183968 | JGI IMG/M metagenome (GOLD analysis project Ga0210057, IMG submission 183968) | Groundwater microbial communities from aquifer - Crystal Geyser CG10_big_fil_rev_8/21/14_0.10 (SPAdes) (version 2) | ecosystem: Environmental > Aquatic > Deep subsurface > Groundwater ...
TTCGAGTAATATTTATTATTTTGTGCTTGGTTTTTCTTTTCGCTATTCGAGATATTTTAGTTCTCTTATTTTTTGCTGTAATTATTGCTTCAGCCGTTGATTTGCCGACAAGATTTTTTGATAAGTTGAAAATACCCCGGATTTTAAGCGTCCTTGTAATTTACTTGATATTTATTGGATTAGTGATTGGTCTTTTGATGCTTTTTATCCCTTCTTTAGCTCGAGAGATTAAAGATTTTTCCAATGAATTTCCGGGTTATGCTGATAGCCTTTATCAGAAGATTCAAAGGATTCAGGATGGTTCTCTAAAATATCAAAAAATTGTAGATGAAATCCAGAAAATTTTAGGTAATATAGGAGAGACGCTTCGCGAATCAGCTGGCAATATTTTATCGAAAACCCTGGGTATTTTTGGCGGATTGGCTTCTGCATTGCTGGTTCTGGTCATATCGTTCTATCTGGCAGTCCAAAAAGAAGGAATTCAAAATCTTTTACGAGGAATTACCCCCAAAAAGCATGAGACTTATGTTTTAAATCTCTGGGCAAGAGCCCAGAAAAAAATGGGGCACTGGTTTCAGGGCCAGCTATTTTTGGCTTTAGTGGTTGGCGTTATGGTATATATTGGTTTATCAATACTGCATATTCGCTTTGCCTTTCTTCTGGCAATTATAGCCGGTATTTTGGAATTGGTTCCTTATATCGGCCCGGTTCTTTCGGCTGTCCCGGCTGTAATTCTTGCTTTTTTCCAGGCGCCGGTTTTAGCTGTTTGGGTTATGGTTATATACATTGTTGTTCAGCAACTGGAAAATAATCTTTTGGTTCCTTTAATAATGAAAAAAGTCGTTGGTCTTAATCCGGTAGCGGTTATTATCGCCCTGCTTATTGGCGGGAAACTCTTAGGAATTTTAGGTATTATTTTAGCTGTTCCAGCTGCAGCAGTTTTAGCCGAGTTTTTTAGGGATATTAAAAGAAAGTAAAATATAAAATATAAAATATAAAAGCGCCCCTAGGGGCGTTTTTTGGATGCTTTTGAAAAAGAAAGCGATTAAATTACTAATATTAAGATTGCAATTACGCTGATTAGAATTTCTGTGCTTAAGCCGAGCAGGGTTGGTTTGTTTATGTGTTTATGGCAGTGTAGAATTTTCTCATGGATATTTATATAGACCTTTGAGAATTTTGGAATTCGCTTGGAAAAAAGCTTTGTTGCGCCCAAAACAATATCCGGAAAAATCGATGCTAATATACCCGCTGTAATAAAAGATAAATTGTTTATATCGAGCATATTTTTCTGCCAGACAATAACGAAAACAATCATTAAACCTATTAGTCCGTCAATTAGCATTTGCAGTAAAAAAATGAATAGAATTTTCTGAGATTTATTTTTTGTAAATTTTTCTAATATGCCATTTCCATAATCCCAATGGGGAATTTTGTCTAAAATAATATGACTGACAATTCCCAAAACAATAATCCAGCCAAAATTTTTTATTTTAGCTCCGATAGCTGCACCGAGAAGTAAGTGGGGAGTGATTATCATAAATTCGCTTAACAATAACGAGATTTCTTGTTAGACTTTAATTAGTTATGCCTACATTATACATTGTCGCTACGCCAATTGGCAATCTTAAAGATATAACCTTAAGAGCCTTGCATGTTTTAGAAGAAGTTGATTTGATTTTATGCGAAGATACAAGAAAAACTAAGAAATTACTTGATCACTATAATCTCAAAACGCCGGTTGAAAGTTATCATCAGCATTCTAAGTTAAAGAAAATTGATTATATTTTAGGTTTATTGAGACAGGGAAAAAATTTGGCCCTGGTTTCTGATTCTGGCACGCCCGGAATCAGTGATCCAGGAAATAAGTTGGTTGAGCAAGCCCAGGATATAGCCAAAATTATTCCCATTCCTGGTTCAACAGCAATAATCGCCACAGCATCTATATCCGGTTTCCCAATGGATAAATTTGTTTTTCTCGGCTTCCCGCCTCATAAAAAAGGCAGAAATAAATTTTTTAAAGAAGTTGCCGAATATAAATATCCCGTTGTAATTTACGAATCGCCATACCGGATTTTAAAAACGCTTAAAGAATTGGATAATGCAGGAAATTTTAGTGTGGTTGTAGCCCGAGAATTAACCAAAAAGTTTGAAACAATTTACCGCGGGAAAATCGAAGAAATAATCAATAAAATAGAGCCGCGAGGCGAATTTGTAATAGTGATATGGAAAAAAGAATCTTAATTACAACCCCAATATATTATGTAAATGACAAGCCGCATATTGGACATGCTTATACTACTTTAGCCGCGGATGTTCTGACGCGGTTTTTTAGGGCGCAGAAAAAAGAAGTTTTCTTTTTAACCGGCACTGATGAGCACGGAGCCAAAATCGCGGAAACAGCCAAAGCATTGCGCATTACCCCAAAAGAACTTTGTGATAAAAATAGCGAATTATTTAAAGAAGCGTGGAAAAATCTAAATATAAAATATGATTATTTTATTCGCACTACCGACAAACGCCACGAAGAAGCCGTGAAAAAATTTGTAGAGAGATTGAAAGAAAAAGGTGCTATTTATGAGAAAGAATACGCAGGACTTTATTGTACTGGCTGCGAGAAATTTTTGACCGAAAAAGAACTAACTGATGGTTTATGTCCGGATCATAAAACAAAACCGGAAAAAGTTTCAGAAAAAAATTACTTTTTTAAATTAAGGGACTATTTGAAAGAAGTAGAAAATTTAATTAAAAATAACAAACTAAAAATTGGTCCGGAAAATGCCAAAAAGGAAACGTTAGGCCTTTTCAAGCAAAGCTTGGATGATTTTTCTATTTCGCGGCAGAAAGTAGCATGGGGGATTGATTTGCCATTTGATAAAAATCAAACAGTTTACGTCTGGGTGGATGCACTTTTAAATTATTATACCGGAGACGGCTCTAAAAAATTTGAAAGATATTGGGAAAAAGGACAAGTCATTCATCTTCTGGCAAAGGATATTTTAAAATTTCATGCAATTTATTGGCCAGCAATGTTATTGGCAGCAGACAAAAAATTGCCGAGTAAAGAATTTATTCACGGATTTTTTACCATTAACGGCCAGAAGATGAGCAAAACCCTGGGCAATATTATTGATCCCAATGATTTGGTTGATAAATTCGGAGTTGAAGCAACAAGATATCTTTTGTTGTCGCAGTTTCCATTTGGTCAGGACGGTGATGTTCAAGAAAACAGGTTTATTGAGAAATATAATGCTGATTTAGCAAATGGCTTGGGAAACCTTGTTGCTCGCGTTCTAACGCTCGCAACAAAATTTAAAATTAATCCGCCAGCTGGCGGACAAAAATTAAAAGTTAGTGATAAAAATATTAAAAATAAAGTTAGCGAGACCCAAAAGAACTGTGAAAAAGACATGGAAGGATTTAAATTGTATGAGGTGTTGGAAGAAGTTTGGAAGCTGATTGGCTTTTGTGATGGTTACATAGAGCAAGAAAAACCGTGGAAAAACCCCAAGCCGGAAAAAGCGATAAATAATTTGCTTTATTGTATTTCCGAAATCGCTAATTTAATCACTCCGTTTTTGCCGGAAACAAGCGAGAAAATAAAAAATCAGATAAAATCTCAAAAAACCGGGATTTTATTTCCCCGCATTTAATTTATGCTGATTGATACACATAGCCACGTTAACTTTAATGCCTATAAAGACGATGCTGACGAAGTAATTCATCGGTCATTGGATGGTTCGACAGGCTCACCACAAGTCTGGATGATAAATGTGGGCTCGCAATACGATACTTCAAAAAGAGCAGTAGAGATGGCGGAAAAATATAGCGAAGGAGTTTATGCGGCAGTTGCTTTGCATCCTATTCATTTGGGGCCCCCTAAGTTTATCGATGAGGAGGAAACTGGGGGGCCCCTTTTAAAATTTAAAACCAGAGAAGAAAAATTTGATAAAGAAAAATACAAAAAACTTGCTGTCAGCCCTAAAGTCGTAGCCATTGGAGAAACGGGTCTGGATTATTATCATGCTGAAGATGAAAAAATAAAAGAATTACAAAAAGAAGTATTTATACAGCATTTGGACTTAGCTCATGAATTAGATAAGCCAATAATTCTTCATTGCCGCAAAGCATATCAAGATTTATTAGACGGACTAAACGCTAAGCCCTATACCCTAAAAGCTGTTTGTCATTGTTTTATGGGCAAATTGAGTCAGGCAGAGGAGTTTTTAAAAATGGGATTCTATTTAGGATTCAATGGCTTGATTACTTATTGTCGGGATTATGATAAGGTGATAAAAAATGCGCCATTGGAGAGAATTTTAATTGAGACTGATTGCCCTTATTTAACGCCAGAACCCATTCGACAAGCTCAGGGTAAACCAAGAAACGAGCCATTGTATGTAAAATACGTTGCGGAAAAAATTGCTGAGATTAAGGAGGTTGGTTTTGACAGAGTAGCCGAGCAGACAACTGAAAACGCCAGAAAGCTGTTTGGATTATAGGTTTCGGTATTATTAAAAAATCAGTCCTTTTTGGACTGATTTTTGGTTTTACCCCGCTTAGCGGAGGTTACCCAATTTAATTTATTTATTTGTCTGGCCCTGCCAATAGCCAAAGCATAAGGCGGTACATCTTCAGTAATTACTGAACCAGCGGCTGTATAAGCGCCCTGTCCGATTTTCACAGGTGCAACTAAGCTGTTATTGGTTCCTATAAATACGTTATCTTCGATTATGGTTTTATTTTTTTTCTTGCCGTCAAAATTGCAAGTAATTGTTCCGGCTCCGATATTTACGTTTTCGCCGATTTCAGCATCGCCAATATAAGAAAGATGATTGATTTTTGTTCCTTTGCCGATAATACTGTTTTTAATTTCCACAAAATTTCCAATGGAAACGTTGTCTTTGAGAACAACATTATGTCTTATGCGAGCAAACGGGCCGATTTTACAGTTTTTTCCGATTTTTGCTTGAGGGTCTATCCAGGATAAATATTTAATCAAATAAATTATTCTTTTTAGTTTCTTCATTTTCTATCTCCTTTTTAAAGAACTGTTTCATTTTAAATTAACACAAAGATTGAAATTTAGCAATGATTTTGTTAAACTGGATTTATAGAAACTATGTCCGATTACAATCCCCAAAAAATAGAAAGCAAGTGGCAGAAATACTGGGAGAAGAATAAGATTGATTTCACCGATTTGAACAATAATATAAAACCCAAATTTTACAATTTGGCAATGTTTTTTTATCCGTCTGGAGCAAAAATCCATATTGGCCACGCTTATAATTATACTGGTTCAGACGTCTATGGGAGATACAAAAAACTTTGCGGTTTTAATGTTTTGGAGCCAATGGGTTATGACGCATTTGGCTTGCCAGCAGAAAATTACGCGATTAAAACGGGAATTCATCCGGCAATTAGCACTAGGGCTAATATAAATTTTGGAAAAAAACAGCTTAAAGCTCTAGGATTGATGTATGATTGGGGAAAAGAAATCGACACTTCTTCGCTCGAATACTACAAGTGGACGCAATGGTTGTTTGAATTATTGTACAAAGCCGGTTTAGCATATCAAGCAGAAGCGCCGGTTAATTGGTGTCCGTCATGCAAAACCGTTTTAGCAAATGAACAGGTGGTTGTTGGAAAATGTGAAAGGTGTGAGAGCGAAGTGGTCCAGAAAAACTTGAAGCAATGGTTTTTCAGAATAACAAAATATGCGGAAAGATTATTAGAGAGTCATAACAAACTCAATTGGCCGGAAAAAACAATCACGATGCAGAAAAACTGGATTGGAAAATCCGAAGGAATAAATGTAAAATTTAAAATTGGCAATGATTTTATAAAAGTTTTTACAACTAGAATTGATACTATTTTTGGCGTTACCGCCTTGGTTTTGGCGCCGGAACATGAACTAATCTCAAATCTCAAATCTCAAATCTCAAATCTGAATGAGGTTGAGGAATATATTAAAGCGTCAAAGAAAAAATCCGAGCTTGAAAGAACGGATTTAGAAAAAGAAAAAACCGGAATATCGTTAAAAGGCGTTTATGCAATTAATCCTTTAAACAATGAAAAAATCCCAATTTGGGTTGGCGATTATGTTGTTGCTACTTATGGCGGAGGTGCGGTAATGGTTGTGCCAGCCCATGATAAACGCGATTATGAATTTGCGAAAAAGTATGGATTGGAGATTAGAGAAGTTGTTTCTGGCGGAGACATTACTAATGAAGCTTATGTTGATTATGGAGTTTTGGTTAATTCCGGCCAGTTTAATGGGTTAAAATCTGAAGAAGCGATTAAAAAAATAACCGAGTGGCTGGAGAAAAATAAATTGGGCAAGAAACAGATAAATTATCATTTGCGAGATTGGTTGATTTCAAGGCAAAGATATTGGGGTGCGCCAATACCGATTATTTATTGCGATAAATGCAGCGAAGTATTGGTTGAAGAAAAAGATTTGCCAGTCCGACTTCCCGACTTGAAAGATTTCAAACCGACTAATGATGGTGAGTCGCCGTTAGGCCGTTCAAAAGAATTTGTTAATGTCAAATGCCCTAAATGTGGAGGCAAGGCCAAACGAAGCACAGAAACAATGGATACATTCGTTTGTTCTTCCTGGTATTTTTTAAGATATTTGAGCCCGCATCTGGACAAAGAGCCATTCGATAAAAAATTAGTTGATAAATGGCTGCCCGTTGACCAATACACCGGCGGCGTGGAGCACGCATGTCTGCACTTGCTTTATGCTCGATTTATCACCAAAGTACTTTTTGACCAGAAATTCATAAAATTTGACGAACCATTCACGAAACTTAACCACCAAGGAATGATTTTAGCTACTGACGGAAGCAAAATGTCGAAATCAAAAGGCAACGTTGTGATTCCAGATGATTATATTAAGACCTACGGAGCAGATACCTTCAGATTATATTTATTATTTATAGCTGCGTTTGACGACGGTGGCGTCTGGAGTGATAAGGGCATAGTAGGCACAAACAGATTTTTAAAAAGAGTTTGGGTATTATTTAATGATAGGAAGAAAATTGGTACGAAAACCACCAAAGAATTAATCCAAAAACTTCATTATACAATTAAAAAGATTGGCGATGACTTGGAAAATATGAAATTTAATACGGCAATTTCTTCAATGATGGAGGTTATCAATGCCTGGAGTGAAGAAGGACAATTATTGTCTAAAAAAGACGCTGAAAATTTTCTTAAAATTTTAGCGCCATTTGCACCTCATATAGCCGAAGAGATTTGGGCAAATTTAAAACATAAAACTTCAATTTTTAAAGAATCTTGGCCAAAATATAATGAAAAATTAATCCAGAAAAAAACTTTTGAATTGGTTATTCAAATAAATGGCAAAGTACGTGATAAAGTTGAGGTTGATATTGATATTTCTGAAGAAGAGGCCAAAAAAATAGCTTTAGAGCGCGACAAGATTAAACAATGGCTCATGGACCAACAACCCAAAAAAGTAATTTTTGTGAAAGGGAAATTGGTAAATATTGTAGTTTAGTGGTAAGATGAGCTATTAAGTTTTTGAACATTGAAAATTTAAGGAGAAGAAGATGGATAAACCCAGAAAGGGATTAACAACCGACGAGTGCGTTAAAAAAGCAAGAAACTATATTAAGAAATATGGACAGTGCCTTTTGTGGTTTGACGTTGTAAGATCAAGGGATTTTCCCGATGCGACCAGGCTCGTTCAGAGATTAAAAGCAATGATGAAAGGTTTAAATTATAAATTTGGCAAGCATTTTCCAAAGAATAATTTGGCTGTTATGTTTAGGACCGAAAAGGGTTTTCAGGTATTGTTCGGAGATTGTTCCTGGGCTGGAATAAATAATGTCGAAATAATACCCGCAATAATCAGATACCAAAAAGAAAAATATCCTGATATTTCTCTTTGGTGGGGTATAGCTAAAGATGGCTACAAAGAAGAAGACTGGGATGACTAAAATGTTCATTAAGAGCGGAAAATAATCCGCTCTTTTATTTTGGGAATTAAAATGATAGGATAGAAGTGAGTTATGTGCGGCATTGTCGGTTATATTGGCAATAAAAACGCTATTTTAGTCGGTCTTGATGGACTGAAGCGTTTAGAGTATCGGGGATACGATTCAGCCGGCATGGCTGCTTTAGGAAAAGCAGACAAAATTTATTGCGAAAAGCTAACCGGCCGAGTAACTAATTTGGAGCACAAGCTTATTAATAAGAATATTGATTCCAATATCGCTATAATGCATACCCGCTGGGCAACTCACGGTAAACCAACCGGCAAAAATGCCCATCCTCATTGGGACTGTAAAAAAGAAATCTTTGTTGTTCACAATGGGATTATTGAAAACTACAAGGTTTTAAAGGAAAAATTAAAAAAGGAGGGACATAAATTTATTTCGGAAACCGACACCGAGGTTTTGTCCCACTTGATTGAGAAGTTTTTTCGGGGCAATTTGGAGGAAGCAGTGAGGCGGGCCCTGAAATTAGTCAGGGGCACATATGGCCTGGCAGTTATTTCTAAAAAAGAGCCGGATAAAATTGTCGTTGCTCGCAGCAGTAGTCCTCTTTTGGTTGGCATAGGAAAAAATGAGTATATCGTTGCCTCCGATGCTTCGGCCGTTATCGGTTATACAAAAAACGTTGTTTATTTGAACGATGGAGAAATTGGAGTGATTACTCCCAATGATTTTCAAATTTTAACCCTGGATAAACAGCCAGTTAAAAAAGACATTCAGGAACTCGAATGGGATATTCAAGAAGCCGAAAAAGGAGGATTGGACCACTTTATGTTAAAAGAGATATTTGAACAGCCGGAAGCCATTGGGAATGCCATTAGAGGACGGCTTATTATTAAAGAAGGATTGGCGAAATTAGGCGGATTAGAAAGCGTTGAAAAGCAGCTTCGGAAAATCAGAAAAATAATTATCATTGCTTGCGGCACATCTTACCACGCCGGTTTAATCGGAGAGTATATGCTGGAAGAATATGCCGGTATTCCCACTGAGATAGAATATGCTTCAGAGTTCAGATATCGGAAACCAGTTTTAGATCCGCCAGCTGGCGGAACGGCAGTCGTGGCCATTTCTCAATCAGGAGAAACCGCCGATACTTTGGCGGCAATAAGAGAGGCAAAAAGAAAAGGCGCCTTAACCTTAGGAATCGTTAATGTTGTTGGCAGTTCCATTGCCCGAGAAACTGATGCCGGAATTTATAATCATGCCGGACCGGAAATCGGCGTTGCTTCTACCAAAGCTTTCACTTCCCAACTTTCCATTTTAGCCTTACTCGTTTTATTCTTAGGTCGGCAGCGTCAGATGTCTTTGGTAATGGGAAAAAGAATTGCCGAGGAATTATCTCAAATTCCAGTTTTGGTTAAAAAAATCTTGGCAAGAAATAGTGAAATTAAAAACCTTGCCAAAAAATATTGTAAATTTAATAATTTTTTGCACATTGGTAGGAAGTATAATTATCCGGCTGCCCTCGAAGGAGCTTTAAAATTAAAAGAAATTTCTTATATCCATGCCGAGGGTTATGGGGCCGGTGAAATGAAGCACGGACCAATTGCTTTGATTGATAAAAATTTTCCCACTATGGCAATCGTGCCATCTGACAGTGTTTATGAAAAAATGATAAACAATATTGAGGAAATTAAGGCTCGCAGCGGACCCATAATTGCTATTGCCACTTATGGAAATAAAAAAATTGATAAATTAGCTGATGATGTGATTTATATTCCCAAGACCTTGGAGATGCTAACCCCGATTTTATCGGTTATCCCTTTACAGTTATTTGCTTATTATTGCGGGATTTTGCGCGGTTGCGATGTAGATAAGCCCAGAAATTTAGCCAAAAGCGTAACCGTAGAATAAATATGGGAAATAAAATCAAAAATATTGTAGTAATAGGCGGAGGAACCGGGACTTTTACGGTCCTTTCCGGTCTTAAAAAATATCCGTATAATTTAACGGCTATTGTTTCTATGGCTGATGATGGCGGTTCAACCGGCAGATTGCGGGATGAATTGGGAGTTTTACCGCCTGGCGACGTTCGTCAATGCCTTGTTGCCTTGTCAGAAGCCGATTTGCTTTTAAGGGATTTATTTAATTATCGATTTGATGGAGGGAATTTAGATGGTCATAGTTTTGGGAATTTGTTTATCAGCGCTTTTGAAAAAATTACGGGCAGTTTTGATAAGGCGATTGAAGAAATCAGCAATGTTTTAAAAATCAGGGGCCGAGTTTTGCCAATAACCCTGGATAAAGTTTGGTTGAGGGCAAAATTGGAAAACGGCACAGAATTAAAAGGAGAAAATGAGATTAACAATTCTTGGCTGCTTTCAAAATTTGGAATTAAAAAATTATTTTTAAAACCCGAAGCCAAGGCACATCCTAAAACCATTCAAGCAATTTTAGAGGCAGATGTGATAATTATTGGACCAGGAAATATTTATTGCAGTATTTTGCCCAATGTTTTAGTTAGAGGAATCCCAGAAGCAATCAAAAAATCAAGAGCAATAAAAATTTATAATTGTAATTTAATGACCAAGCATGGCCATACCGACGGATTTTCGGTGAAAAGTTTTGCCGATGTTATTGAGAGTTACTTGGGTAAAAATATTTTGGATTATATAATTTTCAATAATCAAAATCCCTCAAACTCACTTCTAAAAAGATATTCTAGCGAGGGAGGAGTGGTTATCCATGATAAAGATCTAGATAAACGATTTATTGGCGCCAATTTAATCGGTTCAGAGCTTTATACACAAGATCTCTCTGATAAACTCAAACGCACACTCATCCGCCACGACCAGGATAAATTGGCAAAGACAATCATTTCTTTGTTATGAAGATTTCAGTTGAAAAAACTATTGAAATACTTAAAAAGGGCGGGGTGGTGGTTTATCCAACTGATACAGTTGATGGATTGGGAGCCAATGCTTTGGACGAAAAAGCGGTGAGAAAAGTTTTTGAAATAAAAAAACGTGATTTTAAGAAGCCGATTTCGATTATTGTTAGGGATTTAGAAATGGCCAAACAAGTGGTGAATTTTGATAAAGATACAGAAAAAATACTAAAAAAAATTTTCCCCGGCCCAGTAACAGCTATTTTGTATAAAAAGAAAATTTTACCGGATATTTTAACGGGTGGAAGCAATAAAGTTGGTATTCGTATTCCGGATTGTAAATTTACTCAAGCCTTGATGCAAGAATTAGATTTTCCCATTACGACCACTTCAGCCAATATTTCCGGAGAACCGATTAAGGGTCAACCTTCAACAGTTGTGGATTTAACCGGCCCAGAGCCCAAAATTTTAAGAATTGGCCCCGTCACAAAACATGAACTTAAGAAAATATTCAGCAATCTATAAATTACTTAAAGCCGAAGAAAAGCGTCAGCTTGAGACGATTAATTTGATTCCTTCGGAAAATTATCCGTCTAAGGCGGTTCTTGAAGCAACGGGATCAATTTTAACTAGCAAATATTCCGAAGGGTATCCCGGCAAGCGTTATTATCCGGGTAATAAAATTTATGACCAGATTGAACTGTTGGCTCAGAAAAGGGCCAAAGAAATTTTTAAGACCGGGGAAAGTTATCATGTTAATGTCCAGCCTTATTCGGGTACGCCAGCTAATTTAGCTGTTTATCTGGGGTTAATCAATTTTGGCGACACAATAATGGGAATGAATTTATCCCACGGTGGTCATTTGAGTCATGGTCATAGCGTTAATTTTTCTGGCAGGGCTTATAAAGTTGTTCAGTATGGGGTTGATTTGAAAACCGGAAAAATTGATTATGACGAAGTGCGAAGATTGGCTAAAAAATATAGGCCAAAAATAATTATTTCCGGGGCAACTGCTTATCCAAGAAAGATAAATTTTAAAAAATTTCATCAGATTGCCAAGGAAGTCGGAGCGATTTCCATGGCTGATATTGCCCATATTGCCGGGTTAATTGCGGCTGGTCTTCATCCGAGCCCTTTTCCTTTCACCGATATTGTTACTACCACCACGCAAAAAACTCTAAGAGGACCAAGAGGAGCAATAATATTTTGCAAAGAAAAATTTACCAAAGATATTGATAGGGCGGTTTTTCCCGGCATTCAGGGTGGGCCGCATAATAATGTTACTCTTGCTAAGCTTGTTTGTTTTGAAGAAGCGAAAAACCCGGCTTTTAGAAAATATCAAAAACAGGTTTTAAAAAATTCCGAAGTTTTAGCTGAAGAGCTTAAAAAATATGGATTTAATCTTGTTTCCGGCGGCACGGACAATCACTTGATACTTGTGGATTTAAGAAATAAAAAGATTAGCGGCAAAGAAGCCGAAGAAAAATTAGAAAAAGCCGGCATCATTGCCAATAGAAATACCATTCCCGGTGACCCCCGTAAACCTTTTGATCCTTCGGGAATTCGCTTGGGAACTCCCGCCGCAACCACCAGAAGAATGAGAGAGAGAGAAATGAAAAAAATCGCCGAATGGATTTTTAACGTAATCGATGGTAAAGAAAATATTAAAAATATCAGAGAAGAAGTGCGAGTATTTGCTCGGAAATATGGTTTTTAGAACTCGCTTATGGATTATTTATTGTTTACTTATATTAATAATCTCGCTGGGAAATGGGTTTGTTTGGACGGCATAGCCATATTTTTTGCCCAGTATCTCATTTATTTTTTAGTCGCGGGGGCGATTTTGTTTTTCTTTTTTATAAAGAAACAAGAGCGAATTCGCTATTTGATTTTAATCGCAAGCAGTGTTATCTTATCCAGATTGGTAATTACCGAATTAATTAGATTATTTTGGCACCGTTCCCGGCCCTTTGTAGATTATTCTGTTAATCAATTAATAGAACATAGCGCTTCTGGTTCTTTTCCTTCTGGCCATATTACTTTTTTATTTCCCTTAGCCACGGTTATTTATTTTTTCAATAAAAAATTAGGCATCGCATTTTTTATTTTTAGTTTTTCAATTGGTTTAGCCAGAATTTTTGTCGGCATTCATTATCCTTTTGATATTCTTGTGGGAATTATTATCGGAATCTTGAGTGCGATGATTTTAAGATTGGGCGTGTGGCGGAATTGGTATACGCGTACGACTCAAAATCGTATGGACGCAAGTCCGTGAGGGTTCGACTCCCTCCTCGCCCACAGCAAATAATATGGCTAAAATAATTAGTATTTGTAATAGAAAAGGAGGCGTTGGTAAAACCGTAACCGCGGTTAATTTAGGCGCCTATTTGGCTGCTTTGGGTAAGTATGTTTTATTGGTTGATTTAGATCCACAGGCAAATGCTACTTCCGGCGTGGGGATTATTCCCGATAATTTAGAAAAAAGTATTTATCATTCTTTAATTGGAGAAGTGCATCCCCGAGAAATTATTCGAAAAACCAGGATTTTTGGTTATGATATTCTGCCTTCTTCTTTTGATTTAGCCGGCGCAACGATTGAATTGGTCAATTTGGAAAATAGAGAATATAATTTATTGAAATTGCTGGATAAGATTCGTCTTGATTACGATTATATTATTATTGACTGTCCGCCCAGCTTGGAACTTTTGACCATAAATGGCTTGGTCGCTGCCAATGAAGTGATTATTCCCGTTCAGTGTGAGCATTATTCTTTGGAGGGCCTGAATCAGTTTTTAAGAGCCATTAATCTTATTCAGGAAAATTTGCAGGGAGATTTGAAAGTTGCCGGTGCCTTGCTGACTATGCATGATGGGAAAATTGATCTTGCCGAAGAGGTAAGAAAGGAAGTTCAAAGAAATTTTCCCGGCTATGTTTTTAAAGCAATTATTCCCCGGGACATTAAATTGGCCGAAGCACCGCGTTTTGGAAAAACTATTTTACAGTATGATTATAAATCAAGTGGAGGACGAGCTTATTTCGAATTAGCAAAAGAAATAATCAAATTGGAAAATCAAAGATGACATTAGGCAAAGGACTACAATCATTAATTCCTCCCAAGCCTGTCGAAAACCGGGGATATTTGGGCGGGAAAGACAAGACTGAGAATATTTTGAATCTTGAAATCGGAAAAATCAAAAGCAATCCTCATCAGCCGAGAAAGAATTTTGATAAAAACAAACTTGAGGAATTGGCTGATTCTATTAAAGAGCATGGGATTTTGCAACCCCTGGTAGTAAGTAAGTTAAAAGATGACGATTTTCAGCTTATTGCCGGAGAACGGCGACTTAATGCCGCTAAAATAGCCGGTCTATCTCATGTTCCGGTGATTATTAGAGACAGTTCAGAGCAAGAAAAGCTGGAATTGGCTTTAGTGGAAAATCTTCAGCGCGACAATCTCAATCCGATTGAAAGGGCATATGCATTTAAAAAGTTGATTGATGAGTTTAATTTTATTCAAGCGGACGTTGCCAAAAGAATGGGCAAGAGCAGAGAAACAGTGGCGAATACTGTGAGACTTTTGGATTTGCCGGCTGAAATTCAAAGAGCGATTTTAGAAAGCAGATTAAGTGAAGGGCATGGCCGGGTTATTCTTAGCGTGCCGGATGTTGAAAAAAAGCTTTTGCTTTTTAAGGCAATTTTAAAAAATGGCCTGAGCGTTCGTCAGGCCGAAACTTTGGCTAAAAAAATCACTGCTGGTCTTCCTAAAAAGTTTAAGATAAAAAGCAGAAAAGACCCTCATCTGAGAGACCTTGAGAATAAATTAAGCGATGTTTTGGGCACCAGAGTTAAACTAACCAAAAAAGGCAAAAAGGGCAAAATTACAATCGAATTTTTCAGCCCGGAAGAGTTAGACGGGATTATAAAAAGAATTTGTAGAAAATAATTTTACCTCGCAGTATTGCGGGGTCAACAGCTCACGCATTTAAACCGCTGAGACCATTTGACAAAATATAACGGGCGTGCTATACTGTAGATGTACCTTGAAAATTTCATATTTAGGTACTATATCCTGTAAAATCTTTTAATTACAGGATGAAGACTTTAATAGGAGATCTGGCCATGAAAAACTTAGTGGTCGGAAGCATGTCGGAATGGTCTGGCATGCTAAAGGATTTTTTCCGTCAGATTGCTGACGGGAGTATTACCAAAGAGCACCTGGAAGTATTTCTGGCACACCGCAACCCTTTTGAACTTGTAGTCGTGTTTTTTGAAAAGCTCATCAAAAAAGCCCAGCGCACGCTTTCTAAGGCGTTCAACAAGCTGGTCCCAGTCGATCCTTTTCCTGCGGATTTCACCGAGGAAAATCTGACAAAGTGGGCAAAGTACAATCTTCGTCCGGTCTATTTTCCAGATGAGGAAATCAGCGAAGACCGCTCGCTCAAAAACTGGGTCAAGCCAGAGAGATGGTTTTACGATCAAATCAGAAACGGTAAAATCAGTAAAGACGCAGCCAAACTGAAAAAGGGTTGGTATTTGGCTGATTTTACGCCCAGCGTTGATTACAACAACGGTACACAAGTTTTCCAGAATGACCCGCTCGTTCCGCTCATCACCAGATTACGGCATGAAGGCAGAATTGGTAAAAACGATTCCACGCCAATAGGATCGCGTTTCGCCATCACCAACGACGAATGGCGAAATGTTCTTCTCCCTGAACTTGCCAAAGAACTCGGTTTTAAGCCCGAACAGGTTCGTCTGGAACGGGCCATCGAGTTCAATGCCATTGGCAACCTATATGACAAGAATCG
>Ga0210057_1005833_pt1 | contig 15658 bp, 13 predicted proteins | sample CryGeyCG2114_010_2_FD_183968 | JGI IMG/M metagenome (GOLD analysis project Ga0210057, IMG submission 183968) | Groundwater microbial communities from aquifer - Crystal Geyser CG10_big_fil_rev_8/21/14_0.10 (SPAdes) (version 2) | ecosystem: Environmental > Aquatic > Deep subsurface > Groundwater ...
AATCAGTAACAGCTCCTTTTATTTTAACTCTTATTTCATTTGAACTATCAGAAAGGGAAATGCCCTCATCGCCAGTTTTTGACATTTTATTTTCAGGGGTTTTCAATGACATAATCCTCGCTCCTTCTGCTAGATTTATTTTTATATTAGGGAATGTATCTCCGAACATATTATTGAATTTCTTGCCGATCTCATTAGTTATCTCAATATGAGGTTTTTGGTCCTCGCCAACTGGAACAATGTCTGGTCTATAAATTAAGATGTCGGCAGCCATAAGAACTGGATAATCTAGCAACCCCATATGATTGTATTTCGGAGACTTTGCTAATTGCTCTTTATAGGTTGGTAATCGATCTAACCAACTAACAGGAGTGATAGTATTAAACAGCCAAGCCAACTCAGTGTGCTGTGGAACCTTTGACTGTCTTATCAGGAGAGATTTATTTGGGTCTATGCCTGCGGCCAGATAGTCCATAATGACATCCATTACATTGTTTTGGTATGTCTTTGGATTATAAGGCGTGGTAATACCATGAAGATCTACCACGGCATATATAGCCAAGTCTGCCTCTTCCTGTAGCTTTATCCAATTTTTTATTGCTCCTAGGTAATTCCCAAGATGGAGTTTACCTGATGGGCGTATTCCGGAAAAAATTTTCATATAATTAATATACTACGAATTAAACCAATTAAAAACCCTCCGCCGAAGGCGGAGGGTTTTTAAACTAAACTTCTATAACAACCGGCAAGACCATCGGCCTTCTCTCGGTTTTTTGGAATAAGAATTTTCCAATGTCATCTCTAATTATATCTTTGATATAAGTATCATTTATTTTACCAGGAGAGTGAGCTTTTTTCTCGATGATAAATTTTACTTTCTTCCGTACCTCCAAAAGAAGCTCCTTACTCTCTCTTAAGTAAATAAAACCTCTTGAGATTATATCAGGGCTGGTAAATACCTTACCTGTTTTCCCGTCAATCAAAACAACTATTACAAACATTCCATCTTCGGCTAAAGCTTGTCTGTCGCGTAAAACTACATTTCCAATATCTCCGACTCCTAGACCATCAACCATTATATAATTAGCTGGGGCTGTTTTTTTATCAAACCACCAGCGATCTTTAGTAAAGTGAACGATCGATCCGTTATCGGCTATTATGGAATTACCTTCTATGACTCCCATCTCTTTTCCGAGTTGTTCCAGAGTTACCATCATGGAATATTGTCCGTGAACAGGGAACAAATACTTTGGCTTCATAAAACCAATAAATTTCTTCAAATCTTCTTGGTTACCATGTCCGCCAGTATGGATATCCATCATGTTGTAGTGGTAAACTTTTACCCCAGCCCTATAAAGCATATCCTTTAATCTTTGAATTGAGCGCTCATTCCCCGGGATTACCGAAGATGAGAATATGACACTATCTTTTTTGTGAATTTGAATATGTCTATGCTCGCGATTTACGATCCTCATTAATGATGCTCGTCCTTCTCCTTGCGCACCTGTCGCGACTACTGTGATTTTATTTCTTGGAAAATCATCTATCTGCTCAATTGATATCTCCGTTCCTTTGGCCAATTTAATATAGCCAAGCTCTTTTGATATTTCGACATTAGTTTTAAGACTAAATCCATCGAATATAACCTTTCGGCCATACTTTTCGGATAAAGTAATAATTTGTTGAATTCGATTTATCATTGAAGAGAAGGTTCCAACTACCAGCATTCCTTCTGCTTCTTTAAATATCGTCTCCATATTCTCCTGAATATCAGATTCAGATAAAGAATGTCCTGGCTTTTCAGCTCCAGTTGATTCACACATAAGGATGTGAACCCCTTTTTCTCCAAAACCTTTCATCTTCTCAACATCGGCCGGCTTTTCATTAAGTGGCTTATCATCGAATTTGAAGTCAGATGAAAATACAACATTCCCAACAGGAGTTTCTATAAATAATGCCAAATCATCAGGGATGCTATGGTTTACTCTAAAAAATTCTACCGAAAAATATTTTCCGATTTTTTCAACTGACCCATCTTTAACAAGATGAATTATAAGTTTTGGTTTGTGAGGGAACTCGCTATGTCTTCTAAGGACCATCCCTCTGGTTAGTTCCGCAGTATAAATATCAGGGTTACCAAGTTTTTCTTGGACGTATGGTATTGCTCCTACATGGTCAGTATGGCCATGAGTTAAAAGAAGCGCCTGTATTTTACTTACATTTTCTTCTAAATATGCAGTATTTGGAATAAGGAAATCAATCCCAGGCATATCTTCTTCTGGAAACATTATTCCTGCATCTATTATTAATATTTCATCCATGTATTCCAGTGCATACATGTTTTTCCCAATTTCCCCGAGGCCACCAAGAGGAATAATTTTTAGAGTTTTATCATTCTCTGGGCTTTCTTCTAGATCTTTTGGTCTTCCTATTTTACCATCTCTCAAATGAGTAGGAGGTAATTTCTTTGAGGTTCTTGGCGGAGTATCATTCCTTTGGAATTTTCCGCGTGGTCTACCAGTTGTTCTTTTCTTTGTCGCGTTTGGCGTGTTTTCACTATTGTTCATAACTATTTTCTATTTCAAGCATAAGGTCATTAGGACAAGAAAAATCTTTTCCTAACGTCAAATATGCGAGGTTTTTAACCTTTATTTTTTTGAGTTTATATTTAATAATTTACTCAGAAGTATTCAGAGAATTAAATTATTTAATTTCTGTACACATGATGAATTTAGTGCTGACGGTCGGGGTCGAACCGACATGAGGTTTCCCTCACATGGCCCTGAACCATGCGCGTCTACCAATTTCGCCACGCCAGCAATTATCGTCATCATCTATACGGATTTTTAAATTTTTTTGGACCGGAATAGAGAGTTTTATCTAAGTGAAGGTATTATATCAGAATAACCTTCGAAAAGTCAAATAAGCATTAACCCGCCTTTTCTGCTGTCTCTTGATCACTATTCTTTATTCTCTTGGTTTCTATGTACCAATGGCCAATATTGTTAAACCTATCAGAAGGTATAGATATCAGTTTTAAATCAATACCTTTTACTTTTTTATTTGGAGCATAAACATAAGAAGGAGAATAAAGGAATACGGCCGGAGCATCTTCAAGAAGTATTCTTTGGAAATCATCATATTTTCTAGATCTTTCTATCGGGTCCACGGTTTGTCGGGCCTCTTGAAGAAGTTTATCTGCAGTTTCGTTGCTGTAAAGAGAAAGATTAACTCCTGGGTCTTTTTTATGTGACGAATGCCAGAAACTAAATGGATCTAAGTTTGCACTCAAAACCTCTCCAAATAGAAGGGCTTCGTAATCTCTTCCTTTTATTTTTTGTTGAAGTTCTGATATGGGCAATATCTCAAGATTTACCTTAACTCCTATTTTCTCCCATTGCTCCTTTATTAAATTGGCAGATAATATTAGCTCTGGCCAATCAGAGGTCGTTAATTTTATTTCAAGCACTTTTGAATTTTTCTGCCTAGAATCCTCAACTCTATTCCAACCACTATTGTCTAAGATTTGATTTGCGAATGATTGGTCATAGGAATATTTGTTTAGTGGTTCCCCAATATGAAGGATTTCCGGTAAGGTGGGGGAATAAATAGGGGTTCCTTTCCCAGACAATATATCATCAACTATTTTTTGCCTGTCTGTCCCATAATTTAGAGCAAGTCTTACATTTTTTTCGGCTAATCTACTATTATTATCTTTATTAAAAAATATGGCGAAGTAGCGAGGGATAGATACAACATTAAGATCTAATCTTTGTTGAAACTTTATTTGACTTAACTTACTTGGAGAAATAAAACTTAATCCCTGGAAATCACCCTTGTTATAGGCCTGGATCATCTCGTCCTCGGAAGAGTAGAAATAAAGGTCAAGATTATCTATAAAAGGCTTTCCATTGTAATATTTTTCAAATGAATCCAGCTCATAGACCCTTATTCTTCCAAGAGAATCTTTCTTGAGTTTTTTAAATTTAAATGGTCCGGAACCTATGGGTTTTGTATTCAAATCAGACAAGGCAAAATTATTAGGTTTAATATCTTGCCAAATTTTTTGAGGCAATATTCCCAAGGTAGCGTTATTTAGAAATTGGGCATATTTACTTTTTAAAATAAATTGGACAGTTTTATCGTCTATTTTATTGGCCTCAATGCCTTGCCAATTTAATATCTGGCTACTATTGTATTCATAATTTTGAGCGGTTTTTATAGTAAAAACAACATCATCGGCAGTAACTGGCGTCCCATCGTGCCAGAATGCATTATCTTTAATTCTAAATCTGTATCTTAATCCGTCAGATGAAATCTCGTATGATTCTGCTAGGTCATTAACAAAATTGCCAGCATCATCGTACTTAAGTAGTCCAGAATAAATAATATTAACTAAATCCTTGTCGGCGTCATTTGATTGAGAGAGCAGGGGATTTATCAGATGAGGTTCTCCAATTATACCTTCCTTGTAAGTCCCTCCATAGGCAGCCACCTCTTCAGTGTTTCTGAAATATAGGGCCAATGGTAGATAAATCAGTGATATTATTAAAATTAAAGCTAAAAGAATAAAAAGATAGCGTTCTTTTTTTGATAATACCTTTGGAAGATAAAGTAATTGTTTCCAAGAAGGAAGCGACTCGGTTAAATTTTTCTTAAATTTTTTAAAATCAAAAAGAGGGGATTTCCTTTTATTAAAATCCCTTTTAGTGGTGAAAAAGTCGTCGATCTGATTTTTTTGATTACTCACGATGATATTTAGGCTATCAGTCTAATAATCGCTGTGGCGATAAAGAGAATGGCAACAATTACTGTTCCATTAAAAAGTGTTTTTTCGAAACCTCTCCTTGTAGATTGAACTTGGTCTGACCCCCCAAATGCCGAGCCAAGACCATTTCCTCGTCTTTGGAGAAGAACTGTTATCATAAGAATCACAGATAGAGCTATTTGAATTATACTTATTATATCCATATAAATTAATTATCTTTTGATTTTTTACTTTTAGTTAATGATGTTGCCATTATATTTACGATACTTACAATGATTGTCGTCCAAATCAAGGCACCTAAGCTTTGTATGGTAACGAATTTTAATATATAATCAACAGCCAATACCATTATAGCGTTTATGACAAGCGTAAACAGCCCCAAGGTAATAAGAATTATTGGTGCAGAGACCAATTTCAGAAGGGGTTTTACGACTAGATTTAGCAAGCCCAACAAGGTGCCAGCTATAATAAATTCCTTAAATCCTGTTCCCGAACTTGCGATAACTAGGCCTGCTACGAAATAATTAGCTATCCATAGGCCTGCAATGTTAGAGACAAGACGTACTATAATCTTCATCTTTTATACCGAGATAGTACCAAATAACACCAAACAAAGCAATGATGGGTCAATAATTAATCATATTATTTAAATGGATGAAAACAAAACAAAAAAGAATAAAAAAAGAATTTTAATTACTATTATTTTAATAATTATTTCTTTGGTTTTGGTTTTTGTTCTAATTTATTTTTTCGCGCCATATTGGCTAGTAAATCAACTCTTTGTTTTAAACGGGGGGTTATTTAAGCGACCTAATTCTCTCATGGTCCCTATCCCAACTGATTGGAAGACCTACACTAACTATGAAAATGGAGTTGAGATAAGATATCCTAATAATTGGAGCTTTTGGGAGCAATCTGACGGATCAACCTATCATGCTGATTTTGCCGGACCCCAAGGAGAGATAATCAGAGCTGATTTTGATTGTTCCTATGTCATCGGAGGGACAGAAGAAGAGAGGTCAATGGTAAAAATTGATAGACAGCAATTTGGTGGGAATGTTTTTGTTCGGCACATTCTATCAAATGATTTTAATCAAGACGGAAAACAAGAGTTAATAGTACATGCATATAGTACGCCCTACCCTGAAGAATATATAAGTAGTGGAAGATTTGGAGAATGTAAACTCCTTACTTTTATAATTAGAAGCCCTATAAGTGATGAGAACATACTAGAAACAATTCTATCATCTATAAAGTTTATAGGGTTTGATAACTCAACAAGCGTTTTGTTATGGGATACCTATCAAAATAAGAATTTTGGATTTAGTATGGAGCTTCCATATGAATGGAGAGCATATAATCCGGTAGATTATTCTGTTTTGGCATATCGTCCATTTCAATTTCCTAATTCTGAAAAAATTTATACCGGCCCAGAGAGGTCGGTGTTTTTTATTTCTTTAAGATATGGCGATATCCCAGATTATTCTCAAAGAGCCTCGGCCCTTGAAGAAGTTGGGCATTTTTATAATGTAAGCGATAAGGACGGAGTTCTTTTGTCAGATGGACAGACGCTATTGTTTTTATTGGAACTTCCTAATAAAAAATATATGTCCATAAGAACATTTTCAAAGTACGAGCCCGTCTTAAGACAGATAGTCAAAACAATAATAATTCCAGAATTTGATATTAGAGATAGGAGTCTTTAGTTATTAACTTTATCTTTATATTATTTGTTGTATAATTAAATTAGTAAAATTAACCCTCTCTAAAAATGGAAAACACAAATCAAAATGGGTGGGAGCATCCTAATAACTCAATCAAGTATGCGATTTCAGGACTAGCAGTTGTCATGGTAATAATTGTTTATATGGGGCTAGCCTTCGGAATGTCTTGGTGGCCTTTTTCAACAGAACCCCAGAATCAGGAACAAGATGAAACATCAGATTGGCAGACATATCGCAACGAAGACCTTGGGTTTGAGGTGAAGTATTCAGGGGGAATGGCGCTAAATACGGAAGGGGCTCCAAAAATATTTCACGAACTTGATAATTTTCGATTATCTAGCCCGATGGATGGATCAGATAACGGGCCAGCTAGTGATATAGCGGTCATATTCAGGGGATATGAAAGTTTTAAATGTTCAGAACTAAAAAATAGTTTGCAGAGTCTTTCAAAAGATTTTATTTTTAATTCAAATATAAAAGGCAAAAGCTATTTGACTGGGGCCGAAGGAGAAGGGGTTGAGTATTTTTGTTTAGAAAGCGCAACAAGTGCCACACCCTTTCTCATAGAGCGATATTATCTAGACTCCTCATATTCAGTTGATTTAGAATCGCAGGATGATTTTATTTCGTCAGTTGATCAAGCTAAATTATTTAACTTGATGATGGGCTCATTTAAATTTATTGATTCAGAAATTAATACTTCCAGCTGGCAAACCTACAGAAACGAAGAGTTTGGGTTTGAGGTGAAGTACCCAAATTATATCAATCCCAACCAGGAATTAAATGATCAATACAATAAACTAGTCACATTCGGCGATATACCTGAATTCGAGGCAAGACTAACAATCGACAATCTTCCTGAAATGGGAATAGAATATGGCTACTTAGGCTCAGAGATTGAGCCAGGGAGTATAATGCTAGGAGGAGTTAGCGGATATAAGGCCATTTCTAAAAATGGATACGACGATGCCGGCATAGATGGTTCTCCTTATGTTGAATTTGGTGCCCGGAAAAATGGGTTTGTGTATCATTTGATTTTTCATGGAGATTCAGTAATTTCTGATGAAGAACAGCAGATTCTTTCGTCATTTAAATTTATTGATTCAGAAGATGCAAATCTTGATGTAAACAAACAGGCGGTAGAATATCAAGGTGACACATCTGCTATCACTTCGGAATATCAAGATTATGTCGAATTTAGTTTTGTAGATAACGAGATTTCTCAGGCTCGCCACTATTTTCTAGAAAATAGCATGGTTAAAAATTTCAGTGCATTGAATAATGCTTCCAGGGGGGATAAGTTCCTAATTTCAGGAAATGTAAAGGGTCTCGGTGTGGCAGCAGGTAATCATTATTTCAAGTTAGTCTCTGATATAAAAATTGAAAAGATAAACTAAAAATTAGATTTTCGGTGGAGTTTGCGGTAGTAATTGATTGCAAAACGATGAGCCTCTGCATCAATATGGTAAATTAAATTTTTAATTTCGTTAGGCAGGTCTTTCATATGAAAGACCTGCCTTTTTGTTGTTGAAAAAACTTCTTGCTTGCCTTTGCCAAGGGAAATTATGGGGATTTTATTTTTTATTATTTTATTTACGGCGTTAATTTGTCCTTTGCCACCATCTATAAATATCAGGTCAGGCCTTGGCCATTCAGGATGATTTTGTCTTCTTTGAATAACTTCTCTTAGCATGGCTGTATCATCCGGTGTTTTTTTTATTTTAATTTTAAATTTTCGATACTGTGATTTGTCTGGCTCTCCGTTTGTAAAAACAATCATTGACCCAACGGCATTTGATCCTTGGATGTTTGATATATCATAACCTTCAATTCTATTTGGTGTTTCGGCCAATTCAAAAATATCTCCTAATAATCCCAGGGCATCAAAATGACTTTTAATATTTTGGATAATTTGGGCGTTTTTAAAAATTTTCTCGATATACTTTATCTGATTTTCTATTTTTTTTGTTTTAGACGGACCTTCTTTTAATTTTAATTTCTCGATGTCACTTTTTAGATTTTTTATAACAGTAGCTCTTTCTCCTCTTAAAATATCTTTTAATATCTTGATGTTTTTACCGTATTCTTTTTTATCAGCTTCTTTCCCAGAAGTTTCTTTAAGGCAACAAAAACCAAGACAATTTCCTATATGATAGTTTAGGCAGTGTCTATTGTGATTTCTTAAACAAGTGCAGTAGGGAAATATCTTTCGCAGAATATTAAAGGTTGATTTTATAGCCTTCCCATCCGTAAATGGTCCAATAATGTTTTTTGATTTTTCTGGTAATCCATAATCTTTTGGTTGATGGGTCAATAAAATTTTAGGAAAAATATCTTTTGTAAAAACTACATAAAAATATCGCTTGTCATCTCGCATCATTATATTAAATTTAGGTTTCAGCTCTTTTATTAATTTAGATTCTAAAATTAGTGCTTCAATATCTGATTCTGTTTTTTGAAAATCTACATCCATAGCTAAATTTAACATTGTAGATATTCGATTATCTTTTGGAGACGAACTGAAGTAAGATCTTACTCGATTTTTTATATTTATGGCTTTCCCAATATAAAGTATTCCCCCGGCTTTATTTTTGAAAAAATAAACGCCGGGGGTAATTGGTAAATCTTTAATTTTATCTTTTAGATTATCCATAATTGCGGATGTATTATAACAAATTATTTTAATTCAAATAAAGAAAGGGCCCAGCGAGATTATTGCTGGGCCCGCCCTAGAAGAGCTACAGGAAGTGCGTAGGGGAAATGCTATTTTGCATGGCCCTTTCCCCGGCAGGGACGTTCTCTTTGCGACCATTGTTCCTCTCATTCTCCTTCTTCTCGGCCTTAATGGCTTCCATGGTAGCCATTAAGGCTATCTCAATCATCTTCTCCCTAATCTTTTCCTCTTGGGCAACAGTTGGGTCGATGTCTTTTGACATCACATTCTCCTTTCTCTGGGCTAAAGAACAAAAAAATCCTGCTTGCTAGCAGGTCTTTAGTTTAAATCTATCTTATTTTTCTGAACCTAAAGATCTGCCAGCAATGCTGGATTGAGTACAGATGTAATAATTAATTTTATACTTCTGTAATCCATAGATGATACTAAATTAGCATTTTTAGAGGGACTAAGTCAATAGCTTTGTTGATAACTAAAAAAACAAACCAAGACTTTAGTTTACACTATTATATATGGAAGTTTCCTCTGAAAAAAATTATTCCAAAGCAGTTCTGGCAACATTAGCTTATTATGATGTAAATGAAATGGCCCTTACTCGTAGTGAGCTTTTAAATTATTGTGTTAATCCTAAAAGGATAGAGAAAGATAGTAGTCCCGTTTGCAATTCTCTTGAAGTTGATACGGCCATTGACCGACTGATTTCAGGAGGGAAGATGATTAGCTATAACGGATATTTCATGCTCCCTGGGAGACTATCTTTGTATGATAAGAGAATTGAATATCAAAAAATCTCTGATCAGAAATGGAAAAAACTTTTGAAAATTTCTTTTTGGCTTCAAATGGTTCCCTACATGAGAGCAGTTTTTGTTACTGGCTCATTGGCCATAGGCAATGTCCATAAAAAAAGCGATCTGGACCTTTTAATAGTAACTGCTCCGGGGAGGATATGGTTTTCTAGATTTTTAATTTCAGTTCTGATCTCTCTCTTTGGTATGCGCCGAAAAAGGTTTGATAAAATAGCTCCAGATAAAATTTGTCTAAATCATTACATTACAGAGAAGTCCCTTAAAATTCCTTTCAAGAGTTTGTATGCCGCTCAAGTTTATGCCCATATGATTCCAATTTGGTCTAAAGAGCAAAAGACAATAGACGAATTTGAAAGACTTAATAGTTGGATATCAGAATATGTTTGTGATTGGAAGATAAAAAGAAATTATAGATTTAGAACGATTTCAAACAGTAAAGTTCTTGGTTTTATCAGAAGAGCGGGGGAATTTATTTTTAATAATTATATCGGTGATAAAATTGAACTTTTGAGCGGTAAAATTCAAGGGAAAAGAATAAAATCTAATCCATCCTATTTAGCTCCAGGAGGCAGGATAAAAGTAGATGAATCAAAACTAGAGTTTCATCCTAACTCCCCAGAGCTTCTAACAATAAATCAATTTAACGAAAAGATATCTCGTTTACCAGAATTGTCGTCTTACTCAGAGGGCGACTCGGGTCTTAAGAGGGGTTGACGCTGACACTCCCTTATCCTAATATTAAGTTATTAGCACTCTCGGGGTGAGATTGCTAATAAGCTTTCGATAAATACTGTATCGAAAATTTAAAAAGTTATTAATCTTAAATCACTTTTAGTTTTTAACAAAAGTGGTTTTTGAGTTAAAAATATGAAAATAAAACCATTGAGAGGCCGAGTTCTTATTGAGCCGGTGAAAGACGAACAGAAAAAAGGCGGAATAATTCTTCCCGAAACCATAGATAAGGGAAGACCAGAAAAAGGAAAAGTTGTGGCCGTTGGGCCTGAACAACTTAATGAGTCTGGTAACAAAATCCCATTTGAGGTTAAAAAAGGAGACTTAGTTCTTTTTACTAAATATGGTCCCCAGGAATTGAAGGTCGACGAAAAGGAATATTTAATTGCCGAAGAAAAAGATATATTGGCGATTATAAGTTAAATCTATACTTAAATTTTAAATTATGGCTAAACAAATTATTTTTTCAGACGAAGCTAGAAGAAAACTCAAAGAAGGCGTTGATGCTTTAGCTAACGCCGTAAAAGTAACTCTTGGTCCGAAGGGAAGAAATGTCGTTTTGGATAAAGGTTATGGATCTCCAATCATCACCAATGATGGAGTTACTATCGCTAAAGAAATTGAACTTAAAGATAAATTCAAAAATATAGGAGCAGAAATTGTAAAAGAGGTTGCTTCGAAAACAAATGATGTTGCCGGAGATGGAACAACAACGGCTACACTTCTTGCTCAATCAATAATTGACGAGGGGATTAAAAATGTTACTGCCGGAGCAAACCCTTTGGCGATAAGAAGAGGGATTGAAAAAGCAGTTAATCATGTAGTTGATTATTTGGTCAATAAGCTCTCAAAGAAGATAAAAACCAGAGAGGAGATTGCTCAAGTTGCTACTATCTCAGCCAAAGACCTAGACATAGGTGAGATTATAGCCGGAATAATAGAAAAGGTTGGTAAAGAAGCAGTTATTACGGTTGAGGAATCCCAGACTTTTGGAATTACTTCAGAAATTGTAGAGGGGCTTCAATTTGATAAGGGTTATATTTCTCCTTACATGATTACCGTTCCTGAAAGAATGGAGGCCTCTTATGATACTCCTTACATTCTTATAACTGATTCTAAAATATCATCAATTCAAGACATCGTTCCTCTTTTGGAAAAAATTTCTCAAGGAGGTAAGCGGGAATTGGTAATAATTGCCGATGATGTAGAAGGTGATGCTCTTGCTACTTTGGTTGTAAACAAACTAAGAGGGACCTTTAACACTTTAGCTATTAAGGCTCCTGGGTTTGGTGATAGAAAGAAAGAAATGCTTGAAGATATTGCTGTAATAACTGGCGGACAAGTCATTTCTGAAGAAAAAGGTATTAAATTGGAGAGTGTAGAACTTGCCATGTTAGGGAAGGCTCACAAAATTGTTTCTACAAAAGAAAATACAACCATCATTGATGGTAAGGGCAAAAAGTCGGACATAGATAAAAGAGTTCTCCAGATAAAAAAGCAGATAGATTCTGCCACTTCTGATTTCACTAGAGATAAGCTAAAGGAAAGATTGGCTAAGCTTTCAGGAGGCGTAGCTGTTGTAAAAGTTGGTGCCGCAACAGAGGTTGAGCAAAAAGAAAAACAACACAGAACGGAAGATGCAATTCAGGCAACCAAGGCTGCCATGGAGGAAGGAATTGTCCCTGGTGGTGGAGTTGCTTTAATCAGGGCACTGCAATCTCTTGATTCTTTAAAATTAACAGGAGATGATAAAACTGGCGTTGAGATTGTTAAGCGTGCTCTTGAAGCTCCGGTTTGGCAGATAGCTCAAAATGCAGGTCAAAAGGGATCAGTCGTAGTTGAGAAGATAAAAGAAGGGAAAGATTCTTTTGGATATAATGCTGAAACTAATGAATACGGCGATATGATAAAATGGGGCATTATTGATCCAGTTAAAGTTACAAGATCAGCTCTTCAAAATGCTGCATCAGCTGCTTCCATGTTTTTAACTACCGAAGCAGTAGTAACTGATCTTCCCGAAGAAGACAAAGGAAAGAACGACAATAACCAAATGGGAGGAATGCCAGGAATGGGCATGTAATCTAAGGGTAAAACTCAAAACTTCGAAAAACCAAAATCCCCGCCTAAAAGGTGGGGATTTTGGTTGACTCAATAAATTTTTATTGTAGTATGGAGGAGGGCACATATCTCCTAAGGTATGTGTTTGTTTTATTAAGATCTTTTAAATTTTAACTGTTTTCTCAAACCCAGGAGTACGAGATGAAGAAAGTGAAGTACATTTTCGTGACTGGCGGAGTCCTTAGCTCTCTGGGCAAGGGACTTGCTTCTGCAACGATTGGTGCTCTTCTTGAGGCCCACGGTTTCAAGATCACCATTCTAAAGTTGGATCCATACATCAATGTGGATCCGGGAACAATGAGCCCATTTCAGCACGGTGAAGTTTTTGTGACCGACGATGGCGCTGAAACGGACCTTGACCTTGGCCATTATGAACGTTTTACAAGTGCCAAAATGAGCCAGAATAACAACTCTACGGCGGGCAGAATTTATCTGTCTGTTATAGAGAGGGAAAGACGCGGTGGTTACCTCGGCAAAACCATTCAGGTTATTCCTCATATTACCGATGAAATTAAGTCGGTGATAAGAAGGTTAAATGATGGAGAAGTCGATGTAATCATCGTCGAGATCGGCGGAACTGTTGGTGATATCGAGAGTTTGCCGTTTCTGGAGGCCATAAGGCAGATGAAGTTGGACGAGGGAGATGGGAATGTAATGTTCATTCATCTAACCCTTGTCCCGTATCTAGAGTCTTCTGGAGAGCTCAAGACTAAGCCCACCCAGCACTCGGTCAGAGACTTAATGGCCCTGGGCATAGCGCCCGACATGCTTTTGTGTCGAACCGATCGAGATCTCCCAAATGAGATAAAGGAGAAGGTTTCTCTCTTTTGCAATCTTTCCAAGGAAGCCGTTATCACGGCCCAAGATGTTTCTTATATTTATGAGGTTCCTCTTGTTTTCCACAAAGAGGGAGTTTCAGAAATCATAATGAACAAACTGGGGCTGAAAAATGGCAATTGTGATCTGTCTTTGTGGGAAGGCTTTATGACTTCAGTCGAAAAAGCTCGAACATCTAAGAAAATCATCATTGCTATGGTTGGTAAGTATGTTGACCTCGAAGACTCATACAAAAGTCTCAACGAAGCCTTGTTCCATGGAGGTATTGCCAATTGGGTGAACGTGGAACTTAGATGGTTTGAAGCGGAAAGCTTTGAAGGCGATTCAGCTTCTCAAAACTTAAAGAAGCTTCAAGAGGTTGATGGCATCCTTGTTCCAGGTGGTTTTGGAGAGAGAGGAATCGAGGGAATGATTCGAGCAATCCAATATGCCAGAGAGAACAGAATTCCTTTTTTTGGCATATGCCTTGGCATGCAGACCGCCGTTATCGAGTTCGCTCGAAATGTTTGTGGATTGGATGCCAATAGCTCAGAGTTTGAACCAGATACTGCCAGCCCTGTCATCTATAAGCTAGAGGAGCTTGTAGGAGTTGAAGAGATGGGAGGCAGTATGCGTCTTGGGGCCTATCTGTGTGCTTTGGTGAAAGGTTCATTGGCTCATGAAATATACAAAAAGAGGCTTATCTCTGAGCGTCATCGCCATCGCTATGAGTTTAATCGGGAATACGAGGATATTCTTGTTGCACACGGATTGAAGATTTCAGGCAAATCTACCTATAGAAGATTTGTGGAGATCATAGAAATTCCCAATCATCCATGGTTTTTGGCTTGTCAGTTCCATCCGGAGTTCAAGTCTAAACCACTTGACCCCCATCCGCTCTTTAAGGGGTTTATCAAGGCCGCCATCGCTTACAGAGAGAGAGGCCGTCTACAGCTTCGGCTGAAGATTACTTGGTAAGAAGTGGTAGGCTCTTATCCGACCCCCGGCGTGCTTCGCGCGCCGGGGGCTTTTTATATGGCTTCTAAATTGATAAAATATTTATTGATTTGAATATAAATAAAAGGTATAATTTAAAATTATGGAACCACTAACAATCGCGATAGTAACAATCATAGTCCTTGTAGTTTTATGGGTTATTTTTTCATATAACTCATTAATAAGGTCTCGAAACAGAGTTAGCGAGGCTTGGTCAGATATAGATGTTCAACTTAAGAGAAGGTATGACCTTATACCAAATCTTGTTGAAACTGTTAAAGGTTATGCCTCTCACGAGAGGGAGACCTTAGAAAAAGTCGTACAGGCCAGATCTGCCGCTATAAACGCCAAAGGCGTTAAGGAGCAACAAGATGCCGAAAATATGTTAACCGGTGCCCTGAAGAGCATATTTGCCCTTTCAGAGGCTTATCCTGACCTAAAGGCTTCTCAGAACTTTGCGAAACTTCAGGATGAACTTACGGATACAGAAAATAAGATTCAAGCCGCTAGAAGATTCTACAACTCAAACGTCTTGACCTTCAATACAAAGATACAGCAATTTCCAACAAATATTATGGCTTCAATGTTCAAGTTTGGAAAAAGTGACTTTTTTGAAGTAGGATCAGACGAAGAAAGAAAGGTTGTCAGCGTTAAATTCTAAAAATGGCGACTCTGTATAATCAAAAAGATAGCAATACTAGAAAAACATGGTTTTTAATGACCATGTTTTTGCTCTTAGTAATTGCCCTCGGTTTTATTTTTAGTCTGGCCTTTAACTCGCCGATTATTCTCTATGTAGCAATATTCATAAGTTTATTTATGAATGTGTTGGCTTATTGGAAGTCCGATTCAATAGCTCTTGCTATGAGTGGTGCTGTTTTGGCTCCGGCTGAAAGATTTATTGAGCTTCATAGAATTGTTGAGAATCTTGCCATAACGGCTGGTTTGCCAAAGCCTAGAGTTTATATAATACCTGGGATGCAGATTAACGCCTTTGCCACGGGAAGAAATCCTGAAAATTCAG
>Ga0210057_1005837_pt1 | contig 15654 bp, 12 predicted proteins | sample CryGeyCG2114_010_2_FD_183968 | JGI IMG/M metagenome (GOLD analysis project Ga0210057, IMG submission 183968) | Groundwater microbial communities from aquifer - Crystal Geyser CG10_big_fil_rev_8/21/14_0.10 (SPAdes) (version 2) | ecosystem: Environmental > Aquatic > Deep subsurface > Groundwater ...
CTGAAATCAGCTCTTTTTTGGTCATATTGGTCATAAATGTAACCTTAATTTAATTAAAAATTTCAGTTACATTTTATATGACCCAACCGTATCAGTTAAACTTACATTTTAGATGTCCCAATGCGAACTATTTTTGTTTTTTTTCTCCTTGTGTTATAATATATATAATTATAGCATAAGTCAATACTTTTAAACATTTAAAATTAAGATTTTATTTTATTTAAATTATGGCGGAAATAAAGCCTCCAATTGACTCAATTGATGAAGTTATTAGCTGGGCAGTGCCGGAGTATGACAAGCGCGAGCGGAGCAAGAGATGGTATATTATATCCTCAATCGCCGCTTTAAGTATTCTAGTTTATTCCGTTTGGACGGGGAATTTTTTATTTGTCGTCATTATAGTTTTATCCGCCTTAGTGATTATAACTAATGATTTTCGCCAGCCGGATATAATTAATTTTTCCATCGGCGATGAAGGATTAATCCTCGGCAAGAAGTTCATTGATTATAGCGAATTGAAAAATTTTTCCATTATTTACAAGCCGCGGCAGGATGTGAAGCAGCTTTATTTTGAATTTAATAATATTTTCCGCCCCCAGCTGTCAATTTATCTGGGAAATATTAATCCCTTGAAAATTCGGGACATTCTGCTAAACTACCTGCAGGAAGATTTAGAGCGGGAAAACGAGCCGCTCTCCGAACAGCTGGGGAAACTATTTAAAATTTGATAAAACAAACAGCGTACAGCCAAAACAGGGTGTCAGCCCTGTTTTTCAATTCAGCACCCGTCGTTCAACGGATAGGACGCAAGCTTGCGGAGCTTGCAATAGAGGTTCGATTCCTCTCGGGTGCACAAAACTAAGTGACTAATCAATTAGGTAACTAAATAACTATCTTAATATGTCTAAAAAAAGAATCTGCCTCTTGTTCGGCGGCAAAAGCGGGGAGCACGAAGTTTCCCTGCAGTCAGCCAAGTCAATTTATGAAGCCCTTGATAAGGAAAAGTACGAAGTGTTGTTGGTGGGAATCGATAAGCAGGGAAAGTGGCGGCTGGGAAACAGCGCCAATTATCTGCTTAATGCCGATAGCGGCGATTACACCCAGACAAAATTAAACACAGAAGCGATGCAGGCGATTGTGCCGGTTTCCGATAATAATACAACTAGCTTAATATCGCAAAGCAACGGCCGGGAAATGGGCAAGGTAGATATAGTCTTGCCGGCAGTGCACGGCCCCTATGGAGAGGACGGAAAATTGCAGGGCATGCTGGATATGTTGGGCGTGCCGTATGTTTTCTCCGGCACTTTAGCCAGCGCGCTAGCCATGAACAAAGCTAAAACCAAATTGATTGCCAAAAGCATTGGCTTAACAGTGGCCGAAGATATTGTTTTAGAAAAAGACAACGAATATAATATTAATAACATTATCAATAAACTTTCACTGCCAATCGTAGTGAAGCCCAATGAGCTTGGCTCTTCCGTCGGCACTACTATTGTCAATTCGGCCCAAGAGCTCAAAGCCGGCATTAAAGAAGGATTTAAATACGACCATACCTTAATTTTAGAGCAATTTATTAAAGGCCGGGAATTGACTGTTCCGATAATGGGCAATAATTCGCCTAAAGCTTTACCGGTTATAGAAATTATCCCTAAGGTTTCCGGCTGGTTTGATTATCGGGCAAAATATGCCGTTGGCGGCAGTGATGAAATTTGTCCGGCTGATATTCCGGGAGATATAAAGAGTAAAATTCAAGAGATGTCAGTTAAAATATTTAAAGCAGTAGGCTGCGCGGACTTGGCCAGAGCGGATTTTATTTGGAGCAAAGAAAACGGCGAGTTATATTTTTTAGAAATCAATACTATTCCCGGATTGACAAAAAATAGCCTGACACCTAAAGCGGCCAAGGTGGCGGGAATGAGTTTTAGCGAATTTTTAGATAAATTAATTAAACTAGCTGAAAAAAGATATAATAAAAAACTATGAACTCTCTATCTTGGGTGGAAATAAACACTCAAGCCATAAAATATAATATCGGGCAGTTTAGAAAGTTGTTGCCAAAAAATTATAAAATAGCAGGAGTGATAAAAAGCAACGCCTACGGCCATGGGATGATCCCGATGGCTGAATTTTTATATAAGGAAAAATTGGTTGAATACCTGGCGGTGGCCAATGATTTAGAGGCATTGGAACTGCGTGCCCGCGGCGTAAAATTGCCGATTATAGTTTTAAGTTATTGGGATGAAAAAAATTTTCCGGAATTGATAAATAATAATATTGAAATCGCTGTTTATAATTTAGAACAGATTAAATCATTGCGTAGAGACGCCCCGGTGGGGCGTCTGAAAATCCACCTGAAAATTGATACCGGTATGAACCGGCTAGGTGTCAAACCAGAAGAGGTTGATGATTTTATAAATAAAATAAAAAATACCCCCTATATTAAATTGCAGGGCCTTTTTTCTCATTTCCCCGTTGCCGATGAAGACATAAAATTCACCGGCCGGCAGTTTTTGCAATTTAAAGACATTGTTGCTAAGATAAAGCGGCGCACTGCCGTTCCTTTCGTTCACATTGCCAATTCCGCGGGCGCTTTTTTTATGGACGAAACCTGCAATTTGTTGCGTTTAGGCATAGCGATGTATGGACTGCAACCCGCCTTCGCCAAGCCTTCGGCTCAAAATCCGCAATTTAAGCTTCAGCCGGCGTTAAGCTGGAAAACAAAAGTCATTCAAGTAAAAAATATAAAAGCCGGTGAAAGATTAAGCTATGGGTTAACGTATAAATTTAAGAAGGACGCAAAGATTGCCGTGCTGCCGATAGGCTATGGGGACGGTTATGACAGAGGGTTATCAAATTGCGGTGAGGTATTGATAAGAGGCAAGCGCTGTCCGGTGCGCGGGCGGGTCTGCATGAATTTAACCATGGTTGAAGTTAATGAAAGCGTGCGGGAAGGCGATGAAGCCGTTTTAATCGGCAGGCAGGGAAGCGAAGAAATCACTGCGGACGAATTAGCAGGGAAGATTGGTACAATTAATTATGAAATTGTGACCAGAATAAATTCGGAACTAGAAAAAATTTTAAAATTTTAATTATATTAGGCGCGTACAAAGGATTTGTATTCACCCCGGTGAAATTGCCATGCAGTATTTCACGGGGTTAATGGTTCGCTAGCGCGTTTAAATATGTAAAGCATTCCTTGAGCTATGGATCAAAAAGACGAAATAAAATCGAGGCTGGATTTAGTGGAAGTAATCAGGGAATATATCCAGCTCAAGCCGGTGGGGGTTAATTTTCAGGCCAGGTGTCCGTTTCATCGGGAAAAAACCCCTTCTTTTATTGTATCGCCGGAGAGGCAAATCTGGCGCTGCTTCGGCTGCAATAAGGGCGGGGATGTTTTCAGTTTTGTAATGGAGATGGAAGGTTTAAGCTTCGTGGAAGCGCTGCGGTTGCTCGCGCCCAAGGCCGGAGTGACTTTACAGTGGCAGAATCAAAAGGAAACCAGCCGGCGCAACCGCTTGCTGGATGTTATGGATTTAGCGGTCCGATATTATCATCAGCTGCTGATTGAATCGCCAGACGCCAAACCGGCGCTGGAGTATTTAAAAGGGCGGGGGTTGGAAGATAAAACCATAGAAAATTGGCAGATCGGCTACAGCCGCGACAGCTGGGATGACGCCTTTAATTTTTTTCAAGGCAGGGGATTCAGCGAACAGGAAATATTTTTAGCCGGCTTGACCGTAAAAAAAGATCCCCGCAATACTGCGGGACAGGCAGGATTTTATAATCGCTTCCGCGGGCGGATAATGTTTCCCGTCAATGATGTTAACGGCAATTCAGTTGCCTTCTCCGCCCGCATCAGCCCCGAACGCGAAGCAGTGGAAAAAATGGGCAAGTATATAAATTCACCTCAGACGCAGATTTATGACAAAAGCAGGATACTGTTCGGACTTGATAAAGCCAAGCAGTTTATCCGCGAGCAGGGGAATGTGATTGTCGTTGAAGGGCAGATGGATGTTATTTCTTCTCATCAGGCGGGCGTTAATAATGTCGTGGCCAGTTCCGGCACGGCCCTATCGGCGGACCAGATTAAGCTGATAAAGCGCTATACTAATAATATTTTATTTTCTTTTGACGTTGATGCCGCGGGAATATCCGCCGCCAATAGGCAAATAGAGGAAGGAACGGCGCAAAAATTAGTCAGGGAAGAGCAGCTGACCGACGGGGAGGATAATTTAGGAAAAATGCGCAAATATATTTATCCGGCCTTAAGCCATGATACAAATATCAAAGTGATACAAGTGCCGGGGGGCAAGGATCCGGACGAATGCATCAGAAACAATCCCGATGACTGGCAACAGGCTATTAAAAATGCAGTCAGCGTAATGGATTATTATTTTAATAAAACGCTGTCCGGGCTGGATTTGTCCGATATCGCCCGCAAGAAAGAAGCGGCCGCCAAAATATTAAATATTATTGTTAATATTAATAATGTTATTGAACAGGATGCCTGGTTAAGAAAACTGTCGGGGGATTTGGAGGTCAGCGAGCAGGTTCTGCGGGAAGCGATCGCCGCCGGCCGGAAAGCAAAGCAGGCAAAAAGCGTTAATTCCGAAAGCCGCCCCGGCGCTGTTAATCCGCTGCCGCCCGGAACCGGTTACGCGGAAATTTTTTCCGAATCCCTGCTGGCTTTGGTAATGAAATTTCCCCAGCACCTCGGTTATGTCATCAGGCAGATAAAGCCGGAAATGCTGGCTAAGGGATATCACCGCGAGTTTTACAAGAAGCTGGTTATCTATTATAATATAATAAGCAATGCTCACGCGTTTGATTATGGGCATTTTAGAGTATGGCTGGAAAATAATATTGAAGATGAGCAGGTCCTTATCAGATTGGAGGAATTAATCAGCAAACTGGCTCTTTTAGGAGATAAGGATTTTTATGAAATAGACAACGACCAGGCCAAGCTGGAAATAGGAAAAATCACTAATCAAATTAAGCGCAAATATTTAAATAAGAAGATGCTGGTTATGGAGCGGCAATTCAGCGAAGCGGAAAAAAGCGGCGGGCCGGAAATAAAAAAATTAATGGAGGAGTTTAAAACGATCGCGGACGAAATAAGGCAGCTTAATTAAAGATGCCGGATTTTTTCCTGCGGCCGCGAGCTGAAGTTTAATTTATGTCTAAGCAGGACAGAAAGATGAACAAAAAGAACGCAAAAAAATTTGATCCGAGAAAGCAGCAGCATTTTGCCGCGCCTAAAAAACCGGCGGCGAAAAGCCGGCCGGCTTTTAAGCCTAAAAAAAACTTTAAAAACGCAGCCTTTGATAATAGAAGAATGCCGGGTAAAAAACCGGCCGAAGGGGCGGGAATCAGAACCGGCCAAACAGTGAAATACAGTACGAGCGGCAGGAAACTCCAGCAGCAGGCGATCAGCAAAGTCCAAGAAATTACCAAGCCGGATGAAGCCAGTTTGATAAACCTTACCGCCAAAGGGCGTTCCCGGGGATTTTTAACGGAAACCGAGCTGCTTTACACCTTTTCCCATCTGGAAGATTACATTTATGATTTTGAAATTTTTTTGGAAGAGCTTAATAAAAATGGAATTCAGATTATTGAAGATTCCGAAAATTTTTTGAGCATTGATTCAGCGGACCAAAGCAAGCAGGAGACAAAGCTTAAGGAAATTGTTGATAATATCAACAGCAAAAAGAAATTTGATATTACCGAATTTTCTTCCGATTCAATCCAGATGTATCTGCGGGAAATAGGGAAGGTTTCCCTGCTATCCAACGTCGAGGAGGTGGAGCTGGCCAAGCGCAAAGAAAAGGGCGATAAAGAGGCCTCTAACAGGCTGATCCAGGCGAACCTGCGCTTAGTGGTTTCTATCGCTAAAAAATTCGCCGGCGCTAAAGGATTAAGCTTGTTGGATTTAATCCAAGAGGGCAACATCGGGCTATTTAAGGCGGTGGAAAAGTTTGAGTACCGTAAGGGCTATAAGTTTTCCACTTACGCGACCTGGTGGGTCCGTCAGGCGATTACCCGGGCGATTGCCGACCAGTCGCGCACTATCCGTATCCCCGTCCATATGGTGGAAACTATCAATAAATTCCAGCAAGTTCAGCGCAGCCTGGTTCAGGATCTGGGACGGGAACCGTTGCCGGAAGAAATCGCCGCCGAGATGGGCGAGGACATTGATAAAGTCCGCCATATCATTAAAATTTCCCAGGACACCGTTTCCTTGGAAACAACTGTCGGCGACGATGAGGAAGATTCAACCTTAGAGGATTTTATCGAAGACGTAAAAAACGTTATGCCGGACCGGGCGGCCGCTCTAAAATTGCTGCATGATTATGTCCGCGATATTATTAAGGAACTGTCGCCGCGGGAGCGGAAGATTTTAGAGATGCGGTTCGGGCTGGTTGACGGGGTTTCCCATACTTTGGAAGAAGTAGGCCAGGAGTTTGACGTTACCCGCGAGCGCATCCGCCAGATTGAAGCCAAAGCGCTGGAAAAAATTCAGAAGATGGCCGGAATAGAGAAGTTGCGGGACTACTAAATTTTAAAAATTTATAATAAATGCAGGGGCAGGTTTGAAACCTGCCCCTGCATTTATATAATTTATTTTTATCCAGCACCGTGCCCGAATACCCTGCGGTCTCTGCCGCAGGGATGAAGGGCTATTATCATTCTTGCCGCAGGGTTTAATACCCTGCGGTCAAGGTGCTGGATTTATTATAGAGATTCTAATTTTTTTGCCAATTCTTCTTTGCTCTGCACTCCCATTACCCGGTCAACTTCCCGCCCGCTCTTGAAGAATATTAAAGTGGGGATGCTCATCACGTTGTATTTTTGCACGATCGCCTGATTTTCATCCACATTAAGTTTGCCGACTTTGGCTTTGCCGGCCATGTCGCGCGCGAGTTCTTCGATCACCGGCGCTATCATCTGGCAAGGGCCGCACCAGTCGGCGTAAAAGTCGACTAAAGCCGGCTGTTTACTCTTCAAAACCTCTTGTTCAAAGTTTTGGTCGGTTAAAATTATTTCACTCATATGTTTTTGTTTTAAGCGTGTCATTCCCGCGCAAGCGGGAATGACAATAAAATAAGCAAGTTGTTTTATTATAAATGATTTATTTTTGTTTGACAACCCTTTCGCGCATTTTCATATGGTGCTCCTGCAATTCCGACAATAATTTAGTTTCGTCGATTAATTGGTGCCGGCGGTTTTTGATGACAAACTGGCCGTTGATCATTAAATCGCGGACTACCCGGCCGCCATGGGTGATAATATTGCCCAAAATGGTCATCGGATTGCTTTCATCGTAGGGAATCGTGCCGCGGTCCCGCAGTTTCCAGAAGACTAAATCCGCTTTCTGCCCCTTAATAATCCGGCCCCGATCCGGCATATTTAAGACGCGGGCGGCGTTGACTGTCATCATTTTAAATAAAGATCCGAATTTTACCGTCCGATCATATAAATGGGTAATTCTGGTCTGATAGCTTTCAGTTAATAAATCCAAACGGCTTTTACTGACCACTCCGTCAGTGCCTAAGGTAATAAATTCCCGCCCGCCGTTATCATAAAATTTCCAAAAGGGAAAAACGCCGCTTTTATGGATAGTATTTGAGGTCGGCAGATGCGAGATACCCACTTTATTTTTAATCAATTTTTTAATTTCCTCGTCATTAACATGAATCGCGTGGGATAAAATAGTATTTTTATTCAAAAGTCCGTATTTTTCCAGCAGCGCGGTTTCACGCAAGCCGTGGTTTTCTACACAGGTTTGAGCCACTTGTTCGCTCTCGGCGAAATGGCAGGTAAAGAGCAAGTTATTATCCTCAATCAGTTTTTTAACTTTATCTAAAATTTCCGCTGTTGCTTTGTGAGGGTAATGCAGAGCGATCGCCAGTTTTGAGTGGGCCTTTTTTATTTCCGGCAACAGCTGTTTAATCAGCTCCGGGGAGTTTTCCGGGTGGGCGTTAGACACTACGCTGATGGCGTTAATCAGGTTTTGCTTTGTTAAAGTGGCGGCGTATTCAATCGGATAAAAGCAGTTGTAATGGCTTAGAGTGGCAGTAATGCCGTATTTTTGCTGTTCGGATAAGTCCCCGATGGCGGAAATGGTAAAATCTTCATCGGTCATGGCGCGTTCCCAGCTAGGCATGGCGGCGATCGTTTCGTCAATTCCTTCGCCTTCGTCCAGCATCATCGCCGAACGCATCAGGTACATGGGCGGATGGGCGTGCGTGTTAATGAAACCCGGAGTAACTACCGTCCCGCCGCGCTTGCCGGCGTCGTAGATTATATCAAAATTCTCCGATTTTATCGTGTCCGCCACTCCCGCTTCAATAATAGTTCCATCTTTAATGGCGATTGAATAATTCTGGTGCGCCTGTAATTTTTCCGCTTCATCGCAGGTAAACAAGAAATGGATATTTTTTATTAATATTTTACTTCCCTTATTATTGTTAATTTGATAGCGGCTGTGCTCGCCTTCATAGTCAATCACGCCAGTTTGGCTCGGCGTCAGATTATCTTTGAGTTTTTGGTAGAGATTATCCATAAAATACTACTACAAATTACAAATTTTTTACAAATATACAAATATGTATTTGTATATTTGTACTTTATTTGTAATTTGTAGTGTTATTCCCATTCTATCGTTCCCGGCGGCTTATTAGTTATATCATAAAATATATTAGAAATTTTGTCAGTGGCTGATATTTCCTCAACTATTTTATTGACCACTTCGTTATCCAGCCGGGCAAAGTTCGCGGTCATGGCTTCGCGGGAAATTATCGGGCGCAGAACCACGGATTCCGGCCGATCGGCCGCGCCGTAAGGTATAAGCACGACCGGAAACTGCCATATTTCTCCGTAAAGGCCGCTGGCGCTGATTATTCGGTTGACGATAGCGTCAATTTTTTGCAGCAGGCGAATCCGTTCCGGCGTTAGGCAGGTTTCATGGAGGCGGCATTCTTTGGGGACATTTTTCGGCAGGAGCCGCAGCAGCACCCGGTTAACTTCTTTTACGGAATTGGTAATTTGAGTGGAAATTTTATTCAGCCTATTCCAGTTATTTTCTCCCCAAATAACGGCCGGGTGGGCATAGGTGCGGTTGTCTCCCTGCACCCCGACTGATTTTATCGGTAAAATTTGAAACTGGATATTGTGCTGCCGGCATATTTTTTGCAACTGCTCAGTATCTGAGGGCGGGGTTTGCAAATTCGGTTTTCCGGCAGAGGCGTGGCACAGGCAGCGGATTGCCAGCCCGGGTCCGGGGAATGGATGCCGCTCCACCATCTCTTTGGGCAAATCTAAAAGTTCCCCGATTTGCCGCACCTCGTCTTTATAAAAATCAACCAGCGGCTCCACCACCAGCCCTGCGGCCGCCATTTTTTGCAGGGCGTCAATCCGGTTGTGGTGCGTCTTAATGGTATCGGCGTGCTTAGTGCCGCCGGTTTCAATCGTATCCGGATAAATCGTGCCCTGGCCCAGCAGCCATTCTTCAGGATTAAGCCCTAGTTCTCCGGCGACTTTTTCTTTAATATCTAAAAAAGTCTGGCCGATTATTTTTCTCTTTTCCTCCGGCTCGCTGATATTTTTCAGCCGCTCAAAAAAAATGTCGCCCGCGTCAAAAGTTTCCAGGTTGCGGAAGCCGATTTTATTAAAATTTTTTTTTATCTCCGCGGATTCATTGGCGCGCATAAAGCCGGTATCAATATAGAGGCCTTTTACTTTTTGTTCGCCCAACGCTTTGGTCAACAGGGCGAAAGTTACGCTGGAATCCACTCCGCCGCTGACCAATACGAAAACTTTGCGGCCCTTAACCTGCTTTTTTATTTTGACCGCCAGGCCGCCAATAATATTTTCAATCTTCCAGTTCTGCTCCGCCCGGCAGATGTTTAAGACAAAATTTTTAATTATGGCCGTTCCCTGGCTGGTGTGGTGCACTTCCGGATGGAATTGCAGGCCAAATAATTTCCGCTTCTCGTCGGCCATGGCGGCGTTGAGGCAATCCGGCGTGGAGCCCACCGCTTTAAAGCCGTTCGGCAGCTCTTTAACAGTATCACCGTGGCTCATCCAGACGGTTGACTCGCTCTTTATGTCTTCCAGCAGGGAGGTTTTCTCCGTTTTTTTAAACTGCGCCTGGCCGTACTCCCGCACTGTTCCGGCTTTGACGCCGCCGCCCAAGGCCTGGGCCATTAGCTGGTGGCCATAGCAGACTCCTAAAACCGGCCGTCCTGAATACAGGATATTTTTGTCGATTTGCGGGGCAGTGGCGTCATAAACCGACTGGGGTCCGCCGGATAAAATAACGCCCACCGCGTCAGCGGGAAGTTTATCCGCCCTAATGTCACTGGGATATATTTTCGCCAGCACTTCAAGTTCCCGGATGCGCCGGGCGAGAAGGTGCGTGTATTGGGAGCCGAAGTCTAGGATTGCGATGTGAATCATAAATAATAGTTACTTTTTGTCATTTTTATTATCCAAAATAAATTATCTAAAGATTGTCATCAAATCGTTAATTATATCCCTCGACTCCGCTTTGCTACGCTCGGGATGACAATCTTTCGGAATGGCAAGGAAAAAAATTTGTTATTTTTTAAAGATTGCGTTAGAATATAATTAATCTTAACCATAAAATATAATCTATGCAAGAAAATCTAACCTTTGATGATGTTCTATTAGAGCCCCAATATTCAGAGGTGCGCCCCAAGGAAGTGGATGTTAAGAGCCGTTTATCGCGCAATATTAATTTAAAAGTGCCCTTAATCAGCGCTTCTATGGACACGGTAACCGAACATCAAATGGCGATTGCCCTGGCGCTGGCCGGGGGAATCGGGATTATCCATAAAAATCTTAGCCCCGAGCGGCAGGCGCATGAAGTCAGCTTGGTTAAACGGTTTGAAAGCGGTTTCATAGTTGATCCAGTTGCTGTCGGCCCCGATGATACGGTGGAGGCGGTTTATCAGATTCGGATAAATAAGGGTTATAAAACCGTGCCGGTGGCTGACAAGCAAAATAAGCTGCTGGGTTTAGTTACCAAATTCGATTATTTTTGGCCGCACGATAAAAATTTATTGGTGAAGGAAATTATGGTGCCGGTAAAAAATTTAACAACCGCGCCGGATGATACCGGCCTGGCGAAGGCCAATGATATTATCTATAAAAAGAAGCTCGGCGTCCTTTGTTTGGTTGATAAGGCCGGGCGGCTGGCGGCCATTGTCACCCGCAAGGATTTGGAAAAAAATGAAAATTATCCGCAGGCCAATAAAGACGCCCATAAGCGCCTGCGGGTCGGCGGGGCGGTCAGTGTGGGCGGTCCGGCGCTGGAGCGGGCGAGGATTTTAGCCCAGGCCGGCGTGGACGTAATCGTGGTTGACGTGGCCCACGGCCATTCCCGCGGCGTGATTGATACTATAAAAATGCTGAAAAAAGACAAGCTGGTCAAGGATGTCGATATTATCGGTGGCAATATCGCGACCGCTGGCGGCGCGAAAGCTTTAGTTGCCGCCGGCGCTGACGCGGTTAAAGTCGGCGTCGGTCCAGGTTCAATCTGTACTACCAGAGTTATCGCCGGCATCGGCGTTCCCCAGCTGACTGCCGTGATGGAGGCGGTTAAAGGAAGAGGCAACAGCAAAGTGCCGATTATCGCCGACGGCGGCATAAAATATTCCGGCGATATTGTTAAAGCTTTGGCCGCCGGCGCCGAATCGGTTATGCTGGGCGGATTGTTCGCCGGCGCCGAGGAATCTCCAGGAGAGACGGAATATTACCAGGGAAGAATGTATAAAACCTACCGCGGCATGGGCTCTATGGGCGCCATGAGCCGGGGATCGGGCGACCGCTACGGCCAGGAGTCGGTGCATGACGAGGCCAAGGCGGCCAAATTAGTTCCCGAAGGCATTGAAGGGCGGATCCAGTATCGCGGTCCGGTGGAGGCGATTATTCACCAATTGCTGGGTGGCTTGCGCGCCGGCATGGGCTATGTTGGAGCTAAGAGTATTCCCGAGCTGCATCAAAAAGCAAAGTTTGTCCGCATCACCAACGCTGGTTTAAAAGAAAGCCATCCGCATGATGTTGAGATAACGAAGCAAGCGCCTAACTACTCGTGAAACGAGTAGTAAATTCCAAGTATTAAATTCCAAATTTCAAAAAAATTTTAAATCATAAATCATAAATTTCAAAAATAATAATTTTCGAAGAAAATTATATTTAGAACTTAAAATTTAGAATTTATTATTTTTTTGGAATTTGGTACTTGGAATTTAGGATTTAATATAAATATATGATGAGCGACGCTATTAAAAATTTTCCCAAACAATTTAAGTACAATCCTAAAATTGAAAACCAGAGCAAATTAAAGCGCAAAAAGAAAGTTGTAATTTTAGGCATGGGCGGCTCGCATTTGGCGGCTGATTTAATCGTAGGCATGAATCCGAAATATGAAATTAAGGTGCACAGCGATTACGGCCTGCCCAATATAGACGGGAAAGAACTGCAAAAAAGTTTAATCATCGCCAGTTCTTATTCCGGCAATACCGAAGAGGTGATTGACGGATTAAATAAGGCGCTGGCGCAGAATTTGAATGTGGCAGTAATGGCGACCGGAGGCAAATTAATAGAAATTGCCAAAGAAAAAGGGTTAGCTTATATAGAAATGCCAAACGAGGGAATTCAGCCGCGTTCGGCGCTGGGCTACGGCCTGCGCGCTTTGCTAAAATTAATCGGGATGAGGGAAGAATTTAAGCAAGCTGGGGAGTTAAAAAAGACGTTGAATCCCGAGGAACTGGAACAACAAGGGAAGGAACTGGCCGAAAAATTAAGAGGGCATGTTCCAGTGATTTATGCTTCAGTAAAAAACAAGGCAGTCGCTTATAATTGGAAGATTAAATTAAATGAAACCGGCAAGATTCCCGCATTCTATAATGTGATTCCGGAATTAAACCATAATGAGATGACCGGATTTGATATTTTTGCCGGTAGAGACGCATTGCAATGCGTCTCTACAAAAAATTTATCTGATAAATTTTATTTTATTTTATTGCGCGATGATGAAGATGAACCGCGCAATCTTAAGCGGATGGAAATTCTTAAAAAATTATATGAAGATAGGGGATTGAAAGTGGAAATAGTAGAAATAACGGGGGAGAGCCGCTGGCACAAGATATCCAGGTCGTTATTATTGGCGGACTGGACCGCTTTTTATATAGCCGTACAGTACGGGCTGGAAGCCGAGCAGGTGCCGATGGTTGAGGAGTTTAAGTCTGAAGTACGAAAATAGAAGTCTGAAGTACGAATTACGAAGTAAAAATTTTGACGAAAAAATTATTCTGTTATATTATTTAAATATGACACAAAGTAATAGTAACAATCCAGTCACAAAAAAAGAGTTAGTAGAAGTTTTAGGCACTTTTACTGAAGATCTTTTGTTACCGGCAGTGGAAAATATAATGGATAATAAGTTGGGCGAACATACCCACGAGATGGGAAATATGATGGACCAGAAATTAGCAAAGCATACGCATGAAATGAAAAATTATATTGATAGCAAGCTCGCTGAACAGAAAGGCGATATTATTTCTTATATAAAAGGCGACAGGGAACGGGATAATAACTGGAAATTAAAGGTGGTTGAAATTTTGAAGCGAAATAAGTTGGCAAATCCGAAAGAACTTGAATTATTAGCTAATTTTGTAAAATAAAATTATTTTACAGGGTAAAAAAAATAGGCCGGGATGCGTGAGAGTATCACACACCCGGCCTTTATAGTTTGAAAGATCATTCCGACAGGAGCGATACTGCTCCCGCGGTCGTGAACGGCCCATAAATCAACGGGTCCCCACTTTCACTAAAAGCGAAGATACGGAAAGCGTAATCATGCCCCGCTTCCGGCCCGCTACGGAAGGCAGGCGCGATAATTTCAGAGGAGTTTACGCTCCAGTAGAAATTTCCGCTCCCGCCCTGGCGTTCGTTGCGCCCCAGATACACAAAGTCGTCGTTGTCTACAGAAACATAAACGTGGACGCCTTTCGTATCAGGGTGCGGCATACTATACCAAATAGTCAGGTCTTCTTCGCCACTAACATCCGTGTCAGTAGCGCCGACAATGTTTTCGGCAGAGAGCAGATTATCAGTTACGACAACCGCCTCTCCCTCCTGAAAAGTTGGCGACGGGAATTCCTGTCCTTCCTCCATGAAGAACACCATCCCGTTGGCGATGAACGGACCGTAATGATGCGGACTGCCGCTTCGTGTCAAGGCATATACCGCGAACTGGTAGAAATGCCCATTTTGCGGTCCGTTGCGGAACAGCCAGTTACTAAGCGGATTAGTATTCGTCCTCCAAGTAAAATGGCTGTCCGTCCCATTTCCGGTTTGACCGAGATATGCCCACCTATTCCCGTTATCAGAGATGTAGATGTGGACATTTTTAGAATCACTCTGGTCAACATTCCACCAGACGGTCATTTTTTCATAACCATCTGGGTCAACGTCAAAACCGTTGACCAGATTCTCGCGAGAGGTCTCGTTATCCGTAACGACAATTCCGTTTGCCGCCATTGCCGGAACTGGCAGCGGCTGTTCTTGAGATAGGAACAGCACCGGCTCCGGCTGTTTCTGCACCCGGTCAAAAAGCGGACCGGATGCGGTTGTTGGATAAATCCAGAAGCGATAACGCGCTCCCGGGGCCGGTCCTAACCCGAAGAACGGATTAAGAAATTGCCGTCCAAGACTCGGTCGCCATTCCCACCGCCCGGAGTTATCCGTTCCAGTGCGGCCCACATATAACGCCTGTGTGGCATTGTCCACGAAAGCGTAGATGTAATTATCAACCGCATCGGAGACGGGATTCCACCATAACGCCAAAACGCGGTTATTGTCCGCGTCCCGATCGTGGCCACCGGTTAAGTCCTGCAACGAATATATATCATCCGTCACAATGATTGTTCCGGTTGCCGGACGAACAGTCGCGAACGGCCGCGGCGTATTTGTCGGCATCGCCGTCGGAACGCGAGTTACTGTTGGTGTCGGTGTGGCGACCTTGTTAGTTACCGTATAAGTAACTAATTCAGTCCTTTGATTCAGACCATCGCCGACTTTTACCTGAAAGTAAATAATTCCACTTTGATTTGTGAAAACGACAAGAGTTCTTATTGTCGTATTTCCGATAACTCTCGTCTCTGCTGATATGACTGGCGCGGTATCCGGATTAGATAAGGTGATTGTCGGTGGACCAGGCCCGTCTCTGTCCGTGGTTTTCAACTCAAGGACCAACGCGGCGTCAAGCGGCACATTATCTAATGACATGTTGCCGCTGTAACTAAATTCCGGCGGCCAGTTACCCGGCGTCGGCGTCAGCGTCGCCGTTGGCGTCGCTGTTGCCGTGAGTGTGCTGGTTGCCGTATTCGTCGCCGTGGGCGTATTCGTCGCCGTCGGCGTATTCGTCATCGTGGGCGTCGCTGTTGCCGTCGCTGTCGCCGTATTGGTCGGAATAGGCGTCGGAGTGTCCGTCGCTGTCGCCGTCGGCGTCAGAGTCGCAGTCGGCGTGTTCGTCGGAATAGGCGTCGCGGTATTCGTCGCCGTAGCCGTCGGCGTAAATGTCGCCGTGAACGTCGGCGTCGGGCTCGGACCTGGGGTGTGCGTGCT
>Ga0210057_1005838_pt1 | contig 15653 bp, 17 predicted proteins | sample CryGeyCG2114_010_2_FD_183968 | JGI IMG/M metagenome (GOLD analysis project Ga0210057, IMG submission 183968) | Groundwater microbial communities from aquifer - Crystal Geyser CG10_big_fil_rev_8/21/14_0.10 (SPAdes) (version 2) | ecosystem: Environmental > Aquatic > Deep subsurface > Groundwater ...
CCGAAAAATATCTCGCCCCCAGTGTCGCTCCTAATTGGCAAAAAGCTCTCATGATTATAAGTTGGGGCATTAAAACCGGCAGTCTACTAACCGTTAAATATGTTAAAATTGGGCTAATTCAATTATTTAAGTTACTAAAAATTGTTTTTAATTATTTAAAAAATAAACTCCTACATCTAATCAAAAAGATCACCAAAAATAAGACCACTAATTTAGAATCAGTGGCCGTCGAATCAAGTAACCAAACTAATTTAAATCAACCAACTATAAATTTTAATAATGACCATGATGAGCTAAAATTAAAAACTTTAATTAATCATAACCACAAATATCGGGGCTTAACAACTACAATTAGCGATTGGCTAAACCGGCAAATAGCCAAGTTTATTGGGCTCACTAAATTACAACAAATACTGCTGGTGGCAACTTTGGTTTTAGTATTCTTTTTTTCTCAGAGTATGGTTTGGCAAGGACAAATCAGTAACCTCTCTGATAAAACCAGCTCTGAAGATTTAATTAAACAAATAGAAGAAAGTTTAAATGCCGGCGAGGCCAAAAATATTTTTAATGATGAAACCGGAGCCAAAGAATCTCTGCAAAACGCCATGGCTTTAATGACCCAAATCCCTAACACTAAAAAATACCAAGTTATTACAGAAAAATTACAAAGTCGCATTGACGAACTCAATAAATCACTTCAAAAAATAGTCTACTTTGATAATCCAACCGTGGTCTCGGATCTAGCCAATCAAAACCAATCAGCTAATATAGTTTCTATCTCTAAATCTAATAATTACCTTTTGGCTTTTGATAATCAAAATCAAAATATTTATAAAATTGATCTGGACAAAAAACAAACCATCGCCAGACAATTGGCCGGCACTTTTAACCAGGTCCGAAAAATAATCGCCCTTGATGACAATAATATCATTATTTTAAATGGCGACAGTGAACTTTATAAGTTTAATTTTGAAACCAATGCCGCAGAAAATATTTTAATCGGCAAAGATAAAATTACTGATCTTAGTGTTTATGGTGGTAAACTCTACACCTTAAAAGCCGAGACCGGTCAAATCTTCAAACATTTCCCAGTAGAGACGGGCTATAATTCAGGCAGTAATTGGATAAAAGATGGAACGGATGTAAAGAATGCTATCGCCTTGACTATTGATGGCGGCATCTATACTATTGAAAATAATGGTGATATCAAATATCTTCTTAATGGCAAAATAGCTACCGCCAATTTTTCATCAACCACCCCAGCTATTTCATCACCTAAACAAATATTTAGCGATGGCGATTCCACTTATTTATATGTTCTCGATCAAAATAATCAGCGGGTGGTGGTATATGAAAAAAATAGTGGCCATATTAAAATCCAATACTCTTCGAAATTATTTACCGATATGAAATCTATGGTGGTGGAGAGCCGAGGAAAAAAGATCTACTTATTGGCTGATAAAAAAATATACTTAATAGATATTAATCTTTAAATATATGCGATTTAAAAATAATGGAGGATTTAAAACCCATGTTTAAAAATAATCTAGAACAATATAAGCTAAAAAATAAAAGGCCTAATGAGATAGATTTAAGATTAAAAATCCAACAAGAAAGAGATTTTACAATAGCCAAGGCCCTAAGTGAAAACCGGGCCAGTGAAATTTTTGAGATTAATAATCTTCCCGATGAACATTTTAAAAAAATCATTGAAGCAAGAGAAAAAAAACAAGTAGAATAAAAAACCAACCAAAAACCCCTAGGTCAACCTAGAGGTTTTTTACGTTTTAAAATATAAAGTTTATTTTAAAGTAACGGTCGCGCCAGCTTCTTCTAAGGTTTTCTTAATATTTTCGGCTTCAGCTTTTTTCACATTTTCTCTGACAACTTTTGGAGCGCCATCAACTAAATCTTTAGCTTCCTTCAGTCCAAGTTCAGTCACCGTTCTCACCGCTTTAATCACTCCGATTTTATTAGCCCCAGATGCGGTTAGCTCGATATCAAAACTGTCTTTTTCTTCTACCACTTCAGCAGCTACTGGAGCCGCTGACATAGCCATAGTCGGAGCGGAAGCTGAAACACCAAATTTCTCTTCTAAAACTTTAACTAATTCAGCTAAGTCCAAAACGCTGAGTTTTTCAATCTGCTCAACTAATGATTTGAACTTGGCTGGCACGATTACTTCTGTTTTTTCTTCTGACATAATTTTATTTATTATTTATTTATGATTATTATTTATTTATGATTTTTTTTCACCAATGGCTTTAAGAGCGTAGACCAAACTTCGCAAATTACCTGACAACACTGTCACCAAACCTGACAAGGGAGCCGCTATAGTCCCCACCACACTAGCTAATAATTCTGGCTTGGAAGGTAACTTAGCCAAAGCTTTAACTTTATTTTCATCAATTAGTGATCCTTCTAAAACTCCGCCTAAAATTTTCATCTGTTCGTGATTCTTAGCAAAAGCACTAATTAATTTAGCCGGTGTAACTTCATCTTCAAAACCGATAACTGTAGCCACCTCACCGCTAAAATTATCATCTGAGACATCAGTAAAACCTCTGGCAGCTAATACTTTCTTGAGTAAAGTCTTTTTGGCTACCACATAACCCACATTTTCATCACGACAAGAGTTGCGTAGCTCGTTAATTTCTTTAACTGGAATACCGGAAAAATTTACAAAAACCGCTGATTTCATGTCATCTAATTTTTTCTTCAAGCCCGTAATTATTTCTTTTTTCTGAATTTTAGTTTTAGGCATAAATTATAATTTGAATTAGTTTAATTATGATATTTAAAAAACAAAAAAATCTGCCCCTATCAGCAGACTTCCATAAAATTAGCTAAAATTAGCTTCATTTCCTCGGCAGGTCTTATTTTTGTGCCCACTGTCTGCGGATAAGTTTTTGTTATTGATACTATTATAGCAAATTTAAATATTTTGTCAAATGTAATAATCTATTAATTAAAAGATGTTACACTGTACACCCAGAGCTCGGTTTTGGGATCGGTATAAAGATTGAAATCTAAACCGGCTTTTTCACACAAACTAGTCATAAATTCATCTTTAGATTTAAAACTTTTCCAAACACTGGGCAAATAAGTAGCTGAATTATTGCCTCTTTTAAGAAATACGCCATCGCCAGACTTAATTTTGGCTACTGGCTTTTTTTCTAATTCTGATAATACAGATATTTCAATTTTAATAGATTTTAATTCACTGGCGGTTAAGGGCTTAAACCTGGGATCAGTGGCCGCCAGCAACACATTGTTTCTAATAGCCACAATTAGAGATTCAGCTGGCTCCACATTGCCCATACAACCACGCAAATTTTTGCCCAAAGTGAGAGTCACAAAAACCCCCCTCTTCTCCCAAAGCTTTTTGTTAATAGTTTGGGGCTCAAATTTTTCACCTGATAACAAAAATTTCTCCAGCGATTTCATAGCTATCCTAATCAAAAATTCTTTTTCGCCGGCCGTATAATATTCATTAAACATAATCATTCTAATCCAAATATTTAGCTTTATTATTCAAATGCTCCTCATAAGTTCGACTATAAATTACCGTCCCACTATCTAAGGTGGTCAAAAAATAATAATACTGGTTGGGAGTCGGATAAATTACGGCTTCAAGGCTTTTGAGTCCGGGATTAGAAATTGGCCCAGGTGGTAAGCCACGATATTTATAAGTATTATAAAGTGAATCAACTTTTAAATCATCATAACTAGGCTGAGCTTGCCCCTTGCCGGTTATATAATTGACGGTAGCATCAGATTGTAAAGCGATACCAGCTTTAATTCTTTTTAAGAAGATATCAGCTACTATTTTTTTGTCCGCGTCTTGGGGTACTTCTCTTTCTATAATTGAAGCCAGAGTCACTACCTCAAAAATATTTTTATTTTGGCTGGCCATATCGCTTCTCATTTTAGTAGTTAATTTACTATCAAAATTATCCAACATTTTTTTCACAATATCATTGGCTGTCGCATCAGCAAATATGCGGTAAGTATCCGGAAATAAAAACCCTTCCAAGGTCTTAGCTTTGACCCCGACCAAAAAATCGTATTTAGTCTGCCAATTGCTGGTGGCTACAGCTTGTAAAAAATCTGATTTATCCACTATATTATTTTTTTCTAAATAATTGGCTATATCTTCTGTTCGCCAACCCTCAATAATGGTAATTTTTCTTTCGTTGTCACTACTAACGGTAGTTAAAATATTTAAAATTTCTTTGGCCTTTAAATTGTTTGATAATAAATGCTCACCGGCTATAATTTTTGACTGCTGACCAATTACTTTCGCATATAACTTGAATATTAATTCATTTCTAATTAAATGGGCTTCATATAATTTACTAGTTATTTCATTCAAAGACTGACCGGATTCCACCGTAAAATAAACCGATCCACTTGGACCAGAGAAACCAGACAAAGAATAATTTAAATACCAAAAAACACCAACTAAAACCATTATTATCACGATTATGACTTTTTTTCCGCCAAAGGCAGACCCGCCTCTGGCGGGCATTCTTGTATTAAATTTCATATCCTATATATTGTCACAAAAATATTATCTAGTATTAAATTTACCTATTTTTATAGTATATCATAGCGTTAAATTATTAACCACATATTATACCCCACACTAATTCTAGTGATATTTAATGTTTATAAAATATAAGTATTAACAACCGCCTTCGGCTTACCTTATTTTTAATCTATATTAATTAAGGAATTAGTGATGGGGTTAGGCGATCATCCTTAAATACAATACTAATAGTATCGTATTTAAAAAAGCTTGCGTTTACCCCACACTAATTCCAGTGATGTTTAATGATTATAAAAATAATAGCTAAGAACCGCCTCCGGCTTAAAAACTTTTTTATCGATATTATTTGTGGAATTAGTGAGGGGTTATGCGATCATCCTTAAATACAATACTGATTATGTTGTATTTAAGAAAGCTTCCGCATAAAAAAAGACGCTACATTTGTAGCGTCGTAATTTAATCAATAGTCCACTGACCATCAATAATGTTTATCAATTGAACACTGCCATTATCATAGAGCAAAGCGTTAGCATTCATCCAAGATGAAGCTGAGCCCTTAGTATAAGGCAAATGTAAAAAGGTACTAGTCCCAACTATTACGGTGTTTCTTAATATTTCTGGGGTGTGTGAATGCCCAGTGATGCTTCGTCCATGAGCAAATTCTCGACTGCGCATACTACCACGACCACCTGACATACCTTTGTCACCATGACTACCCAATTGAACCCCACGAACTTTATAATCATCATCATAATCTAAAAATCTAACATTTTTGGGAATCTTGCCCATCATCGAAATACCCACTTCAATTGGATCGCGACCTTCAATCATAGGAGCAATCAATTTTGAAGCAATCTTAGCATTAAACCGATCATCCTTAAGACGCATTTCTTCCAGATAACGATTCAAAAACTGATGGTGGTTACAAGCCGGCAAAATTATTTGTCCAGATCTACCCATAGCTTTGGAAAATTCACAAAGCTCTTCATAACACTGTTGCAGTTCCATAGCTAAACTATAACGTTGAGACTCAACTTCCTGTATTTGGGTGATCATTCTGCCAAAATTGTGATGGTTAACACTGTGACCATTGAAAAGGTCATGGAGAATCAAACGTTTGGGACGATAAACTTCAATCATTTTATAATTAGCTTCACGCACCACTGGATCGGTGTCACCCACATGGATGTCACCTAAAACCAAAGCTTCTACACTAACTTGGACGGGTTTTTTATCCCCGTCAAACTTAAGACCCAAATCCACAAAAGAACCATTGGTAGCCGCTCTGATATGGCGAAAATGATAGTGGTTATCACTTACAATTTCCACCACCAAAGCACCATAAACATGGTCGCGCTTGGCAGCATCACCTCGGTGATTCATTTCATTATAATTAGGGGTGGTTAAGGCACCAGTAGAAACCAAAAATTTGGGAATTTTAAAATTACTATTAGGCACCGCCTTCAGTCTTTGCTTGGGGTGCGCTAAAATTAAAGTTTTGTCCCGTTGAGGAAACCTCAAACGACCCGAAGAAGGATCGACATTTTGAGGCGGCACCACCATATCACTAATGGCGATTTTACTATTCAAACGCTTGCTACCAAACCAAATTTCCGGTCGATTAGCAAGTTCAAAATGAAGCTCCAATTCCCTCACTGAGCTACCAGCCATCGGCAAAATTATCAACTCGGCCTTCATCACTTGGCAATATTTCTCTAAGCCGGCCAATAAATTTAAATTAGGTACCCCTTTACCATAGCCACCATAGGCCTGAGCAGCTGTGATAATATACCTTTTGGGAAAAGATTCCTTGGTGGTCATTATCCTTACCTCCTGATTGGTTGGTGTTTTATTGTAAAGTACTAATTACTAACATCATTTTATTTCAAATAAACTATACTGTCAATACTGTTGTAATTTATCACAAAATATCATAAGATTAAAACAATATAGCACCTTTAAACTGTGGCCAAAAAGAGGACATAAAATGAAAATATTTATTGCTGGTCCAATAGCACAAGCTACTTATAACCAGCTTAAGAGATTTGATGAAATGAAACATTATTATGAGACACAGGGACATGAAGTCATAACAGAAATTAATGTCCCCCACTTACAATTAATGAATGATACCCAAATAATAGCTGATAAGTGTCAAAAAGAGCCACCAGAGACGGCTTGGTTAATTATGTTGATGCATAAGATTTGGGTCATGGCTCAATGTGACACCTTAATTCTTTTACCTTGTTGGCGAGTTTGTCCAACTTCAGTGGCCCTTTGGATAGTGGCCAAAGAAATAAATATGAGTGTTTTAGAAGATAAGGGTTTAGTAATTATAGATAATGAAGATGAGCTTGAAGATTGGTTTCACCGACAAATAAAATAAACGCCCAGTTAACAAAACTGGGCTTTTTTAATATCTAAATAGATAACGGTTTTTATGCTATAATATAAATAACTAAAGGTTATAAATGTTAAAAATAATCAAAAAGATTTTAATTTTTTTATCTCTATTATCAATAACTTTAAAATTAATTTTAGTTACAGTGATTTTTATATCTCCCAATATTACCTCCCCGGCCAACATCGAAGCTAACGCCAAAGAATTAATTGATCTCACTAATAATTACCGCAAAAATAACGGTCTGGGCGAACTAATCCCCAATCCCCGCTTGACCCAAGCCGCGGTCAATAAAGCCCAAGATTTATTAAATAATCAATATTTTGCTCACACTTCTCCGGATAATAAAAAATTTTCGGAGTGGATTAAAGATGTTGATTATAAATATTTCTATGTTGGCGAAAATTTGGCCATAGACTTTAATAATAATCACGACATCTTTCAAGCTTGGTTAAATAGCCAGACCCACAAAGAAAATATTATCAAACCGCAATACCAAGAAATCGGCATCGCGGTGATAGAAGGTAAATATCAAAATCGTCAAACCACGGTGGTCGTCCAATTATTTGGTTCCAGAGTCCTAGGCGAAACTGAAAAATTAAATATTGATTACCAACCAATAACCAGAACAATTGATAATTATTTTCCCAGTGATAGTTATTTAAAACAAATAATTTCTCTAAAAAATATAGAGAAATTAAACGAATATAATAATTATTTTTTAGTCATAATTATGGGGCTGTATTTAATAACTTATACGCCAACTGTTAGAAAGAAAAACCAAATTAATGTTAAGCAACCGATTATCAATCGATACCAGGCAAAAATATTTAGAGAATGATTTGATAAATATTTAATTAAATATTTAATTACCAAATAACCGGTAATAGCTGATGATAAAACTCCCAAAGCTAGAACTATAAAATCACTTTCACTAAAACTATTTATCCCCAATAATTGTTTAACCGCTGCCCCAAAAATTATTGGCGCCGAAATCAAAAAAGAAAATTTAGCCGCCTCTTCTCTCTTTAAACGACGACCCATACCTGCTATAATAGTGATACCGGATCTGGAAACTCCGGGAATAAGAGCCAAAATCTGCGCCAAACCAACTATTAGAGCATCAAAGGGGGTGGCTATTTGTAAATCTTTTTGACGCTGACTATACTTTTCAAAAACAAAAAATAAAAGACCCACCGCTATCAAAGCTATGGCCACTATCAATGGTGATCTTAAAGTATTGGTAATAAAATCTTCAAAAAAATAGCCGGCCCAGGCCGCCGGAACAGTGCCAATAAACACCAGCCAAGCTAAACGTTGGTTATAATTATTCTTCAAATTCCAATTGACCAGACTCGAAAAAAAACCTCTAATTATTTTTTCCAAATCACGATAAAAAAATATAACTACCGCTAGGAGTGTTCCTAAATGGAGAGTGACATCAAACAGTAATTCATTGGGAAAATTAAAACCGAAAACATCGTGAAATAATATTAAATGACCCGAACTGGAAATCGGCAAAAATTCTGTCAGTCCTTGAATAACCCCGGCGATAATGGCCAACCAATAATTCATATTAAATAATTTAATAATTAATTATGCTAGAATTAATCCTCATTCCTGTAATAGTTGTTATCATTACCCAAATAATCAAGCTTACTATTGATGGTATACCAAATAATTTAAATTGGCAACATTTAATCAACGACTATGGCGGCATGCCGTCATCACACACCGCCTATGTAGTCTCTTTGGCGACGATCATTGGTTTAAGCCAAGGTTTTGATTCAGCCGCTTTTGCTGTTAGTGTGGTTTTAATGGTTGTAGTAATACGCGATGCTGTTGGCTTCAGACGAGAAATCGGCCGGAATGCCGTTTTTACCAATATGCTGGCTAAAATAATTTATAAAGACTCACCCTTAATAACTCAGAAAAAATTAGACCTCCTAAACGAGCGAGTCGGGCATTCTTTTCTTGAAGTAATTGTCGGATTTATTGTCGGTGTTTGTTTGACAATTATTTTATATATTGGTTTTTTACAAATATAAATACTTGGTGATTATCCTTAAATTAAAAAATCATAATTTAAATTATGATTTTTTTAGTTATAATTTATTTCTGACAATTAACACAAAAATGAGTCCCTCGCCCCACCACCTTGTTTCTAATAATTACCGACTGACATTTTTTGCATTTTAGTCCTTGACGGCCATAAACTTTAAGGTAAGGCACAAAACCGCCACTCTTACCGTCCAAATTAACATAGGTGTTATAAGAAGTGCCCTTTTTATCAATTGATAATTTTAATATTCGCTTGATATGAGATAATAATTTTTTGATTTCTGAATCAGTAATATTTTTAGCTAACCGCGTCGGCAAGATACCAACAGCAAAACAAGCTTCGTCCGCATAAATATTGCCTAAACCGGCAATTAAAGTTTGATCTAAGAGTATTTGTTTTATTTTTCTATTACCATAACGATTTAAAATGGCTTTAAGCAATCTAAAATTAAAATCATCAGCCAAAGCTTCCACGCCATAATTTGCAAAAATAGAAGTTAAATCACCAGCCGAAACCACTCTCATCCAACCAAATTTACGCATATCATTAAAATATAAAATTGTACCATCAGAAAAGGTTATAATGATATGAGTGTGCTTATTGGGCAAATCTTTAGGGCCGTCTTTTTGCGGACCACGCCTGCCAGAGACTTGCCTAGGCATGGCGGGCAGGTGACCACCAATAACTAATTTACCAATTTTCGGTCGAAAAATTAATTGACCGGTCATTTTTAAATGAATTGCCAAAAAACCATTTTCGATTTTTTTGCCACTTTTAGTTAATTTTAAAACCAACATCTTGGCTCGTCGATCAACGGAAATTATTTTACGGCCAATTAATTTTTTTGAAAAAGAACCAACTGACAACGGACTGACCATCTTGGGCCAATTGATTTTAACTGATTTAATAGTTTTACCCACAACGGCTTTTTTAAGACCGCGACGCAAGGTTTCAACTTCTGGTAATTCTGGCATATAATAAAAATTATTTTTAATAAAAAGTTTATATTATTTTAGCATTTTAACTGAAATAAAAAAACTGCAACTGATTAAGTTGCAGGTCTATTAAACTCCGAGGCCTAATCGGAATGAAATCCATCAAGGGCTGGAAATTTTACCAATTCTTCTTCGGTCATAGCTATGGCAGTATCGGTATTGATTTCGGCTGCAGTTGGGGTTTTTTCTGGCATTTAACATCCTCCCGGTTGGTGGTTTAAGGTTACTGTGGTCAATCAGTTAATTGAAGTTGCTGGATTAGCCACTGAGTTAAAACCATAGGAATGCCCATAACACTATCAATTGTCCCCTCAATTTTTTTAATATAGGGATCGGTCAGTGGACAATTAACCATAAATCCGCCACTAGTGGTATAAGCATCATCACTGCCCAAAACTCGTAACAACACTTTATTTGGCAAAGTCTTGAAATAAACGCCAGCCACATCAACCCCGGATAATTGCTGGCCACTAGCTGAATCAGTCGCCACGACCGCGCTATAAGTCTGGGCGTGATATTTCCGGTAACTTTTCCAAAATCTTCTCAGTTCTGCTTCATTTTTTGGTTTCTCATATATCAAGCCGTTACAAACCACCACCTGATCAAAAGTAATCAAAATAACCGGTTCGGTAATGATTTTCAATAAGGCATCAGTTTTGGCTTTAGCTATGGCTACCGTTAATTCCTTGGGATCATCTAAGCGAATCGCTCTCTCATCTATCTCAGCTGGCATCACCGTATAATCAAAACCAAATTGATCAAAAAACTGCTGTCGCCATTTAGAAGAAGTGCCAAAAACATATTTCATGATTTATCACTCCTGGTTTAAGGTGCAAACTTATTTTTAGCAATAAAATTATAAATTGTCAATTTCAGCTAAAATTTTATTCATATTTTTTATTTATTTAATGATTATTTTCCATGACACTTCTTAAATTTCTGACCACTGCCACAGGGACAAGGATCATTTCTGCCAACTTTATCACCGGCAAAATGAGATTCATCTTTAATAATTTTGTCAGCCTTTCTTTCTTGAATACCCGAATCTGCCTCCATGGGAGATTTAGAACCAGATTCCTTGCTAGGGGCGCTAAATTGCAAATTGGCTTTGGGGATTTCAGAATTTTCCATTTGTTGTGGATTTACAAAACCAATCTTAAAAATACTATGAGCCACTTGCCGATCAATTTCAGAAAGTAATTGTCTAAACAATCTAATTGACTCTCTTTTGTATTCAATTAAAGGATCGCGCTGTCCATAACCCCTGAGACCGATACCAGTTCTTAAATTTTGCATCGTATCCAAATGCTCAACCCAAATAGTGTCAATTATCCTCAATAGAATACTTTTTTCAATTTGTCTCATTGGTTCTAGTACAGAATCACCTTTGGGTAACATATTGATACTTTTTTCCAATTCATCATATCTCTCAACTGCCATCTTTTTAAGATAACCGCTAATTTTAGCTCGGCTCATACCATCCTCTTGATCGTCACCGGCCTCATTTTTAAGATCCTCTAATTTTTTTCTAGAATTTGGCGGAATTGGAAATACCGCATTAATTGATTCGTAAATTTCATTTAAATCCCACTCACTCTCCAAGCTGGAACTAGTATGGAATTTAACCACGCTAGTAATCTCATTAGCAATCGCTTCCATAATAAATGTTTTGGTGCTGTCTCTATTAACATCAGAACTATCAGCCGGATTGCCACTGGTTAAAATTTGATTTCTTTTTTTATAAATCGTTTCTCTATGTTTGTTCATCACATCATCATAATCAACTAAATGTTTACGCATATCAAAATTATTGCCCTCTACTCTTTTTTGGGCTTGTTCAATGGATTTGGAAATCATTTTATTTTCAATCGGCATATCATCTGGTAAACCCAATGTAGTCATAATAGACTTCATCTTAGATGAGCCGAATATTCTCATTAAATCATCATCCATAGACAATAAAAACTGAGAAGCACCAGGATCACCTTGTCTTCCAGATCTACCACGCAACTGATTATCAATTCTACGAGATTCATGTCTTTCCGTACCCAAAACGCATAAGCCCCCAGTTTTAACCACTTTTTGATATTCCAATTCATCAAAAGGATAACCACCTAAAATAATATCCACGCCACGCCCAGCCATATTAGTGGCGACGGTCACCGCCCCAAATTTTCCAGCCTGAGCGATAATATGAGCTTCCTTTTCATGATGCTTAGCATTTAAAATCTGAGCTTGTATACCTTCACGATCTAACATCTCGGCAATCATTTCATTTTTTTCAATGGAAATTGTACCGATTAAAACCGGTTGTCCGATTTTGTGACGCTCCTTAACTTCTTTAATTAAAGCTTGATATTTACCATGCTCATTTTTATAAATTTGATCATTTAAGTCTTGTCTAATGGTCGGCTTATTGGTCGGCACCACGACCACTTCTAATTTATAAATCTTGGAAAATTCCTCAGCTTCGGTGGCGGCAGTGCCGGTCATACCGGATAATTTTTCATACATTCTAAAATAATTCTGAAAAGAAATAGTGGCCAGAGTCACACTTTCTCTTTGAACAGCTACATTTTCTTTGGCTTCAATGGCCTGATGCAAACCCTCACTATAACGACGACCAAACATCATGCGTCCGGTAAATTCGTCAATAATCACAATCTCACCATCTTTCACTACATAATCCTTATCCTTCCTAAATAAAGCGTGAGCTTTGAGCGCTTGTTCAATATGGTGGACATCTCTAATGCCACGATCAGTATAAATATTTTCCACTCCCAATATTTTTTCTATTTTTTCAATACCCTCATCGGTTAAAGTCACCGCTCGCATTTTTTCGTCAATGTTATAATCATGTCCCTCGGCTAATTTCGTCACTATTTTAGAAAATTGATAATACTTATCAGTGGATTCCATATCGGGAGCAGAAATAATCAGCGGGGTCCTCGCTTCATCAATTAAAATAGAATCGACTTCATCAATAATCGCATAAAATAATCCTCGCTGGGTTTTGTCTTCTTCAGTGGGCACCATATTATCCCGCAAATAATCAAAACCAAATTCATTATTGGTGCCATATAAAATATCACAGGCGTAAGCTTCTTTTCTAGTACAAAGTTCTAAATATTGGACATCCAAAACTTCATCACCGGCCAATGTTTGTTTATTATAATTAAACTTGTAAGAAACATTCTGTTGTCCAATACAACTAGTAGACATTCCCAAAAAATCATAAATTCGTCCCATCCAATCAGCATGAATCCGAGCCAAATAATCATTCACTGTAATCAAATGAACACCTTGACCAGCTAAAGCGTTTAAATATAGTGGTGCGGTTGCCGCCAAAGTTTTACCTTCACCGGTTTTCATTTCGGCAATCTGACCACGATGCAAAGCGATACCGGCCATCAACTGAACATTATAATGTTTTTGACCAATCACCCGATAGGCCGCTTCTTTAACGGTGGCATAGGCCTCAGGCAAAATATCGTCCAAAGTTTTACCACTGGCTAATTCGGCTTTTAACTTAGGGGTTTGATTTTTTAATTCATCATCAGTTAAAGACTTTATTTTGTCCTCAAAACTATTAATTTGATCAACCACTAATTTAATTTCTTTGAGCACTTTGTTGTTGGCATCAGAAAACAACCTTGATAATATAAACATATAGGTAATTAAATATATAATTTGCCCAGTTATTCTAGCAAAAAAAACAATAATTGGCAACCAAAAAAGCCCTAATCAGGGCTTTTTTTATTATCAATGTTTATCTTTGTATTTTATCAGTTCGGTTTTTAATTTAGCCTTCACTTGGTTCATGGATTTGGTAATATCACTAGTCTCGGCGCTAGCTCTGAGAACTTTTTTTGGCACCGCTAAATTGACTACCACCTTGTATATATTGCCACTATTATAATGCAAGGAATTTAAACCAACTTCCACATCAGCGCCAATAATATTATTAAAATATTTTTCTAAACTATTAATGGTGTCTTGGATAATTTCCTGCGAGGCCGGTGTTAATTTGGCCTTAGTCGCCTTAATGTTAATCTGCATGGCTTTGATTTTTAATTATTAATTAAAATCCTTGATATTCAATTTCTTCCATTAATTGCAAACTAAATTTTGATCTGACTTTTTGCTTGATCACGCTTATTAACATTATAACATCTTCGGCGCTAGCTTGACCAATATTTATAATTCGGCCGGAATGAAACTCAGAAACCATGGCGCCGCCAATTTTTTTGCCCTTTAAACCACATTTATCTATTAGCCAAGCGGCTGGAATAGTTAAATAATTAATAAATTTTTCCGGTAAATCAGGGTATTGCTCTATAAAATCTGCCATTTCCTGAGCTGACAATTTAATATTTTTAAACACACTGCCGGCACTAGGATATTTATCATCTTTTTGTTTTCGTTGACTAATAATTTCCACCATTTTCTCTTTCATCACCGCCACCTCACCAAATTTTAAATTAAAACTAATAGACAAAACTATATCATGATTATTGCTATTTTTAAAAATACTAGCCCGATAAATAAAGCCACATTTTTTGTTGTTGATTTTTCTAATTTTATTATTTCTAATAATTTCTACTGATTCCACAATGGCAGCCATATCACCACCAAAGGCGCCGGCATTCCCCACTACCGCCCCACCAATAGTCCCGGGGATCCCCACGGCCCACTCCAGGCCGGATAACCCCGCACTCAAAGCCTCACCCACTACTTTACTTAAGGGCGCGCCGGCATTAACCTCGATTTTTTGACCTTTAACTTTAAATTTTCCATCATTAAATTTGATAACCAAACCATCAAAGCCCGTATCAGCAAACAAAATATTGGTACCGCCACCAATTACAAGATAGGGTATTTTAAATTTAAAAACCAAATCTATGAGTTTAATTAATTCTGATTTAGAATTGGCGATAATAAAGTATTTAGCCGGTCCGCCAATTCTAAAAGAAGTGTGCCGCGCCAATATTTCGCCCTCGATTATAGGGCCAGAAACAACGGACTTTAATTTACTTAAAGTATCCATTACCAAAATATTAAATTTTTTATTTGCTGCGTTTCAAAAAAATCTTCTTTTTCTTACCATCCCCACGGTAATATTCATTTTCTTCCATCACCTGTTTTTGCTTAGAAAAGCCGGGACCCATGGCCTTGCTTCGTCTGGCCTCTAGATCATCAGACAAACCGCCAAATTGATGTTCGAGGTTTTCCTCCCACTCAATTTGCTCTTCTATCTCTTCATCCGGATCCAAAAGATCACCCCGATCTTCATCCAAAATTTTGTTCATAGTTCTGATTATTTGTTAATTACTTATTTAATTTGACAAATTTATTATAGTATTATAGTATCCATTATTAATTGAACATTTCAAGAATTATACTTGATCAAAACCGGAAAAGGAGAATAGCTATGTATTATTGGTTTGTTTCTTTCTACTTCCTAAATAGTTTAGGGGGGAGTGGCTTTGGCAATACAGTTATCAAACTAAATCAGCCACATCTACCAATTAACCAAACCACGGAACAATTAAAAAATGAATTAAAAGTGAGCCAAGTAACAATTATTTCATTTCAGCAAATTCCACCAGAATCTTGTGATTATTAATGATTAATCCACTCTAG
>Ga0210057_1005839_pt1 | contig 15652 bp, 22 predicted proteins | sample CryGeyCG2114_010_2_FD_183968 | JGI IMG/M metagenome (GOLD analysis project Ga0210057, IMG submission 183968) | Groundwater microbial communities from aquifer - Crystal Geyser CG10_big_fil_rev_8/21/14_0.10 (SPAdes) (version 2) | ecosystem: Environmental > Aquatic > Deep subsurface > Groundwater ...
CAAAAAAGGTCACAAAGAAAAAAACTAATTCTAGGAAAAAGAATAAAAAATCTTCAAAAAAGAAAAAACAAAAGAAAAAGAGTAAAAAATAAAAAATTTATTTCTTAGATACAAAATAAATCATCCATAGACCAGATAATCCAACTAAGATGTAGATTAAACTTTCTAGCCATGCCACAGAACCAAAGATTGCCATTACTAAGTTCCAACCGAAAATTCCGATAAGACCCCAGTTGATAGCACCTATGATAACAAGAACTAGAGTAATCCAATCAATAGCACTTTTTTTCATCATAAACCTCCTTTTTGAATATATTTTACAAGATATTTTTATTAATAAATTTAATGTTTTCTATTGTTTATTCTATTTTTAGTAAATTTATAAACCCAAATTGTTGCAATGACTATCAAAATTAAAATAATTAAATATTTTTCAATATGCTCTATTTTTCCAAAAATTAATTTTGCAGCTTCTCCAAATAAATATCCTATTGAACCCATTAAAATTGTCCATATAATTGCTCCAGCGAGATTAAAAAGAATAAATGTTCTTGCCTTTATTTTTCCAGTGCCAAAGATTATTGGGGCTATTGTTCTTATTCCAAAGATAAATCTAAAGGCAATCATAAATGATTTTCCATATTTTTCCATATAACCAGATACCAGTTCAACTCTCTGTCCGATAATTGGATATTTTTGAAGAATTTTTTTACCCTTGATTCTTCCAAACCAGAAATAAATTTGATCTCCTGTAAATGAACCTATAAAAGCTACTAACATAACCATTGGGAGGGATAGATATTCTTGATGTGCTAAAAATCCTGCAATTATTAGAACTGTTTCACCTTCAAGGATTGTTCCAATGAATATTAGAATATATCCATGAATTTGCAGGAGGGATTCTATAAACATTTTTTTTACAAGGAAAAAGGGTTTAAAAAATAAGCTTTTTTATTATTTTTACTATAACTTTTTAAATTCTTTTAAAATATTATAAAACATGCAACAACTTATTTTTGATAAAAATGGAAAACCGGTGGGTTTTAGAAACAAGCCAACTTCAAAACAAGAACTTAGAACTTCTGATTCCCTTGATTTTCTTAAAGAAGATGAAGATAAATTAAATGATATTTTTTCTAAAGATTATTGGAGTCTTTATAGTAATAATGAAAGACTTGATCCTCTAAAGTTTACAAATGGGAAAACCCAGGAAGATGTTGTTAAAGAGATTGTCGAAAAATCTAAAACAAATAAGGTTATTTTTCTTCATGGTACCTGTGGATCTGGTAAAAGTGCAATTGCTTTAAATGTTGCAAGAGTTCTTGGGAAATCTTCTATAGTTGTTCCAGTGAAGGCCCTGCAGAAACAATATGAAGAAGATTATATTACAAAAAAACATTTAAGAAAAGAAGATGGCTCTAAAATGAAAATAGCAATGGTTACAGGGAAGGATAATCATGACTCAATAATTAAGCCAGGCTACTCATGTGCTGACCCAATGCTTCCTGAGAATATTAAATTAACAGAGAAAAATTATGATCAATTGATGGAATATGTTAAAGATAATCCATATCTCAATAACACAAGAATATTGGACATCGATGACATTAGGCGAGCTACAGTAGCTGCTGCAAATCCTTACTGGAGTCCAATACTTCCTGCAGATTTTGAATTAAAGGTAATGTCTGATGCTAGAAAAAAGAGATATATTGGTGCAAATGGGAGAGAATACATATTTTATCATAGAAAAAGAGGTTGTTCTTATTATGATCAATATTTATCCTATATGCAGGCAGATGCAATTATATTTAATTCTGCAAAATACAAGGCTGAAATGGCTCTTGGTAGAAAACCTTTGACTGAAGTAGATATTATTGATGAAGCAGATGAATTTTTAGACAGCTTCTTTAAGCAGGACAGTTTAAATTTAACAATACTTGCAGCTTCTTTGAAAAATATTAGTACTTCAACATTAAATGCAGCCCATGCTCTTGATAAAATTAAAAAATTAATAGAACTTGAAGAAAGAAATAAAAAAGCAACAGGTGTTCGGGATTCAGATGTATTCCATATTTCTGAAACAAAAATTAAGGAATTAATTGAGCTTTTTAATTCAAGTCCTGATCTGGAGTCTGAAATAACTTTAGATGAATTGAATTATGCAAATAGGGCTGTGGAAATTTCCAGGGGATTTGAAAATACTTTGTCTGATTTATATTTGACCTATCAGAAGGATGATGAAGGGAATCTAAAGGTAAATCTTGTTAGTTCTAATCTTTCTGCTAAATTCAATGATCTTCTGGCTAAGACAAAGGTTCTTATTTTTATGTCTGGGACACTTCATTCAGAAAACATAATTCGAAATATATTTGGAATAAAAGACTTTGCAAGAATTAATGCAGAAGAGTTAAATTTCGGTTCCACTGAGATAGTTGAAACTGGTAAGGAAATTGATTGTAAATATGCTAATTTTAAGTCAAATAAATATTCTAGAGAAGATTATATTAGAGCACTTTCAGCTTCTTTGGAAAATGCAACAGATCCGGTGCTTGTTCATGTTCATTCTTTTGCTGATCTACCTTCTGAAATGGAATTGGGAATGTTTAACATAACTAATTTGAAAAGTTCCCAGCAGTTAAGAACTCTTCAAAGTGAAGATATGGATGGTTCTGCTATTTCTGAGTTTAAATCTGGAAATATAAAAAAATTATTTAGTACAAAATGCTCAAGAGGAGTTGATTTTCCTGGAAAAATATGTAATTCTGTAGTATTTACAAAATATCCAAATCCAAATGTTTCAGATACTTTTTGGAAGGTTCTACAAAAAACACATCCTAATTTTTATTGGGATTTTTATAAAGATAAGGCTTGGAGAGAATTTCTTCAGAGAATTTATAGAGCCTTGAGGTCTCCAAATGATCATGTAAAGATACTTTCTCCAGATTCAAGGGTATTGGATGCTGTGAGAAAACTTCAAAATGGATCATAGGTCTATTTGAAAAATAAAAAAAATTAGAATTATCTAAAGCCTATCATTCCAGGACGATGGTTTCCTTGACCTTTAAATTCTTGTCCAACACCAAATTCTCTTTTTAATTCTTGCATTTTGGAATAGTCTCCTGATTCTCTTGCTTGCTCCATTTGTTCTCTAAACTTAAACATATCATTGTGATGCTCAACCATTGTATTGAAATTATCTTCTGTTATCTGACTTTGCATTTCAGATATTCTATCTTCCATTAGAGATTTCCAGGTTGCATAGTCTTTATTTTGCATGGCTGTCTGCATTGCATCCTGTTGTTCCGAGAATTGGGTTGCCTGTTCTTCAGACATTCCTTGTCCAAATCCAAACTGTCCTGCTGCAATGAAACCTGCTCCAAGTATTAGTGCAATTGAAAGAGCAATTGTTCCTGCTAAATATTTATTTTCCATTTTTATACCTCCTTTCATTTGTTTAATGTTTATCTTATCCTAATTTTACTTTTAAACAAGATGGATTTTTGGTCCATTTATCTTATAAAGATTTAAATAGAATTTTTATCTTAAAGTAAAATGCCTCCTGGAATAGGAATGATGAACCAAATGGGATTTGGAATAGAAATTCTTTATTCATTTGTGATTATTGCATGTAGTTTAATGATATACTATGGGACAAGAGAATTATATGAACTAAGTTCTTACAAAGGAATAAAATATTTTAGAAAAGCTTTTTTGTTTTTTGCAATTGCCTACTTTTTCAGGTCATTTATTAAATTTATAATTAATTATTTTAGTGTTTCCAGAATAATGGATTTTGCTCCAAGGGAGTTTGGTATTTTGACATTATTTGCATTTATGTATTTTAGTTCAATGGCCATCTTTTACCTTCTCTATAGTGTTATCTGGAAAAAATTAGACAGGCAACCAAATGGAATTTATCTATTCCATGTTTTTGCTTTGATTATAGCATTTATTAGTATTATTCTTCCAACTGTTGGAACCTATCTCATATTAAACTTAATTTTATTGGTATTTGCAATTTTTACTGTGTATATCTCAAAACAAAATATCTCAAAAAAATCAAGGGGCTCTGGACTTTATGTTATTTATATACTTTTGTCTGTATTTTGGATATTTAATATTCTTGATATATTGGTCCCAAGTTTTGTTCAACAATTTCAATTGGCTATTTATCTAATTTCTTCTGGAATCTTTTTAACAATCTTGTATAAAGTTATTAAACAAACAGGACCAAACTGAAATGGCTAAAAGGGGAAAGCTTGAGATAATTAAGGATATTTTATTGATAATTCAGAAAAACCATAATTCAATAAGACCAACTCCTCTGATTAGAAAATCAAATCTTTCTTCAAAAAGATTTAAGCAATATTATCTTGATTTGAGAACCAAGGGTTTTATTAGAGAAAAGGAAATTTCTAAAAATAATAGGACTATTTTTTTAACTGAAAAAGGATTTAAGTTTTTAGAAAAATATTCAACAATAGTTAGTTTTATTGATGAGTTTGATTTATAATATTCTTATTTTTCCATGCTGCCAATCTTTTAGAATTCTTCTGGCTACCTGGTCTGTGTTAACCATGCCACCTTTTTTGAAGATGTTTAATTTTTTGCCCACTTCTTCAAGTAAATCTTCTGAATCTTCTATTTTAGTATTGTAGGTTCTTTCAAAGTCTTCTTTATATTCTTTAATTAACTCTGAGATTACTATTTCTGGTTCTTTTATTTTGTGATAGTCCCTTGCTCCAAGAATTGCATTTTTAGACATTTGTATCTTATCTGAAGAAGAATAATCTATTTCTGGAATAACTCCTGGAGAATCCAAAAGTACAATATCACTACTAAGTTTTAATTTTTGTATTCCTTTGGTAAATCCTGCTGCTGCCCCTATTCTTGCAGATGATTTACCTGTCAGAAGATTAATTACTGAAGATTTCCCTGTATTTGGATAGCCAATTACTCCAACAGAAACTCTTTCCTCTTTTTTTATTCTGATTACTTGCCTTGATATTATCTTTATTTTATCCCTCAGTTGTCTTCCCCCTTTCCTATTTATTGCTGAAATAAAAACATAGGGTCTAAGGGAATCCAGAGTTTTTTTTGGTATTTTGGATACATTAATTAAATCTGATTTATTTAGAACATATATCAATGGTTTTTTTTGTTTTTTTATTAGCTTCTCTATTTCCAGATTCCTGGTTTTTTCAATAAATCTGGAGTCCAAAACTTCTAAAACCATATCTGAATGATCAATAACTTTTTCAAGTAATTCTGGAAATTTTGATTTTTGTTTTTTAGATTTTTCCAACATTTTTGCAGACCGAATCATTCGTTTTGTTTTCATACTGGAACAAAGAATCTAAGATTTATAAATTAGTAGACTTTAAAAAATAAGTTTACTCTTAATTAACATGAAAACAAAATCCATAATATTTATAACAGCAATTATTTTAGTTATTTTACTAGCTTATTTTTTAAAAATGGATAATTCAACTACAAGTCAGGTTAAAATTGAAACAAATCAGGGAAATTTTGTTATTCAGTTGTATGATTCGGAAATGCCAATTACCACTGAAAATTTCAAAAAACTTGTTAAAGATGGATTTTATGATGGAACAATTTTCCATAGAGTTATTCCAAATTTTATGATTCAGGGTGGGGATCCAACTGGCACTGGTCGTGGAGGTCCTGGCTATGATATTAAGGATGAATTTAGTGGAACAGATTTAGACGGTAATAATCGTGGAACAATTGCCATGGCCAATGCAGGACCAAATACTGGCGGTAGTCAATTTTTTATTAATTTGGTTGACAATAATTATTTAGATGGAAAACATCCTGTTTTTGGGAAGGTTGTTGAAGGAATGGAGGTAGTTGATAAGATAGGCAATGTTTATACAAATGCCCAGGACAAACCTTTGGAAGAGATAAAAATAATCAAAGCTTCTATTATTTAATATTATTTTTTAAATAATTTTTGTAAAAATTATATATGGTTTTACTTGTTTTATTGATATTATATTTTATTGCTTCTTCATGTGCAGATATTCCAAGTTTTTTTCTAAGTAGTCTATTTTCTGCTAATTCTAAAATTGATTTGGCCATTATTTCTGGATTATTTAATGGAACAATTATTCCAGAGTTTTTTATTAAATTTGGTGTTGCTCTTGCATTTGCTCCGATAATTGGAAGGCCGGTGGACATTGCCTCTAGAGTTGATATGCCTTCGGTTTCAATTGAAGAAGCTGTTATGAAAACATCTGATTTTTTTAGAAATCCAACAATTTTTTCATTGTCAATAAAACCAATCATTTTAACTTTTTTTTGAAGGTTATTTTTTTCTACAAATCTCTTAAGATTATCTTTTTCTGGACCTTTTCCAAGAATAATTAATCTTAGGTTTGGATTTTTTTCAGAAGCAATATTAAAAGACTTTAGTATTTGAATTACATTTTTTGATTCCACAAGTCTTCCAATAGAAATAAATGAAATTGTCTTGTTATTTTTTCTGGATAACATTGGAAATTTTTTAATATTAATGCCATTACTTATTACAGTAATTGGTTTTTTTATTCCATGTTGCATTAATTCTTTTTTCATGAATTCTGAAGGAGTTATAATTTCATTTGAAAGATTAAAGAATAATTTTACATATTTCCATGCCAATCTTTCAAATATTTCTGTTTTTTCAAGATTGAGAAATGAAAATTCTTTTGCAACTTCTGGAATAACTGTATGAAATGTGGATATTATTGGTATTTTTAATATTCTTGCACATAGGACCCCTTCCCAGCCAATTCCAAATGCACTATGGACATGAATTAAATCAGGCTTTATTTTTTTTAATTGAGAATAAACTTTAAAAAAAGATGGTATTCTCATCTTATATTCCTTATAATTTTTAACTTCCCTACTTTTTAAAAAGATATAATCATGATTATTTATTTTATTGCTACCAGATGGAATAAAGAAAAATAATTTTGTCTGTTTGGAAAATAATTCAGTATTGTTTTTTATTGATAGGCTTACTCCATCTATTGTTGGAAAGAATGAATCACAGAAAATTGCTATTTTCATCTTATCATAAGAGTAGGGATGTTTATAAAATATTTTAATAGCAAACTTAATAAATATTTTTTCCAGTTAATATCATGGTTAACTTAAATTCATTTACAGATGTTCTTAATTTTGTACAGCTACATGGATATTTGATTATATTTATCATAATGATCTTTGAAGGACCAATTATAATAACTGCTGCATCTTTTGCAGCATCTCTTGGTTATTTTAATGTTTGGATAATATTTATTCTTGGTTGTCTTGGAGATGTTGTTGGAGATGCTCTGGTTTATTATATTGGTTATTATGGAAGAAAAAGGTGGATTAATCAGTATGGTCACTTATTTGGAATAAAACGAACAAGTCTTGGAAAACTTGAAAAACATTTTAAAAAACATCTTGGAAAAACTTTGGTTGCATTTAAAATGACCCCCCTGGCAGTTCCTGTTTTAATGCTTGCTGGAGCTGGTCATGTTCCAATAAAAAAATATGCTTTTTGGAGTGCAATGATTATTTTACCAAAAACAATATTCTTCACTTCCCTTGGTTACTTTTTTGGAATTTTTGCTGACTCTATTCTAAAATATTATAACAATGTTGGATATTACTTCCTAGCCCTAATAATTGGAATTATTGCAATCTACTGGCTTGGAAAGAAAATAATGAGCACTTTTTTCAGTTTTAAGGAGGGTTTAAATAATTAATTATTTCTTCTTTTTTCTTCCCCTATTATCTCTAGAAAAAACTGCAACAAGTTTATCATCAATTTTTATTGTTTGTTGATTTTTGTTGTTCTTTGTTCTAACAGCTGATTTTCTTAAAATATCTTCAATCTGTTCTTTTAAACTGAATAGATTTTTCTCTGCTCTTTTTTGAATAATATTGATTTCGTCTTCATCAAGTTCAATTGTTATTTTTGGCATTTTTACTTTTTAACAACATATGTTTTCTGAACTTTGAATGATTTGTAGAGACTTTCTATAATATCTGTTCCAGCATATCCTGCCAATAGGCTTAGTCTTGGATCAAAGTCAAAAATAATTCCTGTGAAAACCCCTATAATCATTGCAACTGCAAGAGTTATTAGATAATAACCCCAAAGAATTTTTCTACGAAGTGCCAATGCCTTGAGAAGACCTACAACACCTCTTGTAAACCCTCCAATTCCCCCTAGAATTCCTCCAAGGGCAAAGTCAATTACCATGACTTTTTAAAAAAATTAAATTATTTAAGAGTTGTGGTTTTCACAATTGACTTGTTTTTTGGTTTTTTTCCACCTTTTAACCTTCTTACCATTGCTCTGTGCTTGTTTGGTCTTAATCTTTTTTTTGTCATGTTAAAATTAAATTAAAATTAAATTAGTTTGTATCTTGTTAGAATTTTTTAGTATAACAGTCCCTACAAAATACTGGTTTTCCTTCTGTTGGTTTGAAAGGTACTTCACATGCTTTTCCACACTTAGTACATGTGGCTTTGTGCATTTCCCTTGGTCCGCCAAATGATGGATTTCTGTTAAAACCTGGGCGATTTCCACTAAAGTTTCTTCTTGGCCCGTCTCTTCCGCCTCCTCTATTGAAACTTCTTGGTCCATCTCTTGGTGGCCTATCTCCATCTCTTCTTGGCCTACTTCCCATGTTTCCTCTTGGTCCTTCGTTCATTTTTTTCTTCCTCCCTTGTCTACTCTAAAGTCCTGTTGTTGTATCAGGACAATTATGATTTTAAGTTATTTATTTCAAATAATTATGCCTTATAAAACTATTGAAAAGTTTACTATATATCTAATATTTGTCTTTTCCAAGTATGGGAACCTGTAATCTCTTTTAGATCATGAACATAGGAATTTTTACTTTTACTTTCAAGCATATTTACTAATTCATTTGCAACCATGATTCTGGTATCTTCTGAGGGAGATTCTTTAAAGAGTGTTCCATTTTTGAATATATTATGGTGAAAAAGTAGTGTTGGGTTTCCACAGGGCCATTTTCTTATGCCTGTTATTGAATTCCAGTCAATTAACTTATTTTTATTTGAATCTGAATATATGTGCAATAGATTAACCTGCCCTCTTCTAAGTAGGTGTTCATTGTCAGAATATAGTTCTTTTAAAACCTCTCCAATATAGACATAATTTTCTTTTGGAAAAACTTGTTGAGCAGATTCATTAAAATAAACTCTGAGTGGTTTTCTGAATTCTATTAGTGCTGGATAGGTTGCTCTCCAAATAAAGTCCGGTGCTTTTCCAATTGGATCCAGCAGGTCAACTATTATTTTTGCCATGAAAAACTTATTTTTATTTGGTTTATAAGTATTTGTTTAGAAAAAATTTTGAATTATCTTCTTGGTCTTGAAGGTCTATCTTGTCTTCTGGCAGTTGAAGGTCTTCTTGATGGACTTTTACTGTATGAACTTCTATCTGAGTCTCTAGAACTTCTTCTATTGGAATCTCTATTATAACTTCTTGGACTATCTGAGCTTCTGCCGCCTCTTGGACTTTCCCTTCTTGACCTATCATTTCCTCTTGGTCTGGAGAAACTATCCCTTGAACTTCTTCTTGGTCCACTACTAAATCCTCTTGAATTTCCACTGAATCTTGAATTTGTCCTTGGTTGGGTTTTAATATGAACTACTTCAAGTTGAGGTATCTCTTCTGCTTTTATTTTAAGATTTCCTCTTTGAACCATGGTTCCGAATTTTTCATAGTCTCTGCTTGCAAGAATTGTTATAGCTTTACCATTTTTACCTGCTCTTGCTGTTCTTCCGATTCTATGAATATAATCTTTTTCATCGTTTGGAACATCATAGTTGTAGACATGACTAACTTCTTTGATATCTAATCCTCTTGCAGCAACATCTGTACAGACTAACACTCCAAGACCTTTTTTATGGAATTCTTCTAAAGCTCTTATTCTTTTTTTCTGGTCCATTCCACCATGAATTGCTTTTGCTTTGATTCCATTTAAAATTAAATTATCTGTGATAAAATCAACATTCCTTCTGGTACTACAGAAAATCATTACTAAATCTGCATCTTCTTTTTTTAATAAACTAACTAGCAGGGAGAATTTTTGTCTATCTGGAATATCATAGAAAAATTGAGTTAATTTTGATGGGTCAACAAAAGATTTTACAGCAACTTCAACAGGATGTTTAGTATATTTCTTAGCAAGATAATCAATATCAGAAGAAATTGTAGCTGAGAACATCATGGTTTGCCTATTTTCAGGACACTCTCTTATGATTTTTTCAACATCTCTGCTGAAACCCATATCAAACATCCTATCAACTTCATCAAGAACAAGGAATTTTATTTTGTCTAATCTTAGGGTTCTTCTATTCATATGATCTAAAATTCTTCCTGGTGTTCCCACAAGAACATCTGTAACACCAAGTTTTCTTATTTGTGTATCAATATTAACTCCTCCATATACTGCAAGAACTCTTAGTTTTTTATTTTTTCCAAAATGTTTAATAGCTGTTGCAACTTGTTCAGCCAATTCTCTTGTTGGTGTTAAGATTAATGCTTGAATTTCATTGTTTGGTTTAAGGTTTTCAATAATTGCAGAAGCAAATGCGAGAGTTTTTCCAGAGCCTGTTGCAGAACCACCGATTATATCTTTTCCAGCTAAAACTAGTGGAATTGCTTTTTCCTGAATTTCAGAAGGTTCTGTGAATCCAGATTGTTTAAGCACATCTGTAAGTTCTCTACTTAATCCTAATTTTGTAAATTTTTCCATTTTCAATTTTGTCAATAAAGACATTAATAAAACATCAAGAAATCATTCTTGAGCGTAGAATCTTCGAGACATTTTTACCTGCTCAAGACCTACTAATCCGTTTATTATGTATATTTATTTTTTTGAGGGTTTATAAGCTTGATGGTTTTAGAATTTAAACCAGTTTAATTTTTTATTTCTTGGTAATTGTTTTATTTCATATTCAAACTTGCATGCCTCTGATTTGTTTTTGCATGGTTTTGCAAAAAGTAATTGCTTAAATCCTTTTTTGTAAACATATTTACTTCCTTTTCCAGTTACATGGGCATTCATTCTTGCATCAACATCATTGGTAATTCCTGTGTAAAATGAACCATCCATGCATTCTAGAATATATACAGACCATTGTTTTTCCATATTGAAACTAAAAAACTAAACTATTTAAATAAATCAAAACTAGATTAAGAATGGCTAAGCAATATTATTCTAAAAATATCAATCCTCCTTTGACAGAAGAAGAAATTAAAGAAAGATACAAAGAAATTCAAGAAGAAATGAAAGAAGTTCTTGCTTGGAAAAAAGAGACTGAAACTATTTTGAAAAGTTCTAAATCAACTTCTCAAAAAAAAGGAGCCGCAAAGAGGGCTATGAAAAAGATTAATAGAAGGGTTGATACTGTTCAGGGCCAGATTATTTATTGGAAACTAAGAATTAATGGAGAAAGTCATTTCAAGGCAAATATAGAAAAAAATGAATATTGGGCCCAATGCAAGGAAAAAGAGGAATAAGAGAAAAGAAAGCAAGAAGAAATTTGCCTGAATTATTAAAAAAGAAGCGTTGATTATTTGTGGCAACTAATTATCTTATTTAATACAAGATTCATTATTGATCCATGGTCTTCGTTTGGATAGTAAAATTCTTTACTATTTTCAAGATTATTATTTTCCATTTCTGGTGCAGAATAACATTGTTCTAAATAGACATCATTAACAGTTTTATGATGGTAGGCAACATAATCTGTTTTTGGAGTCTTAAATGGTTCAAATCCTATTCCAATTTCTCTCCAAAATCCTTCTCCTTGTACAAATTGTTCTTTAAATCCTTTATTATCACAACCTTTTAAGGGCGAGGCAATTGTGTGTAATTCAATTTTTCCATCAAAATTTAGCTTATTCAGAGAATAGGATGCAACTGTTCCACCTGCACTCATTCCAACAATAATTAATTCCTCTACATTAAGAGGGTGAATAAATTCTTCTGCCTGTTGGATAAAATCTTCACTTATTTGTTCGAGAGTTAAACTTTCATTATAATCATAGATGAGTAGTCCTTTTACTTTTGGATCATTTAAAATTAGTTGATTTTCTTTAGCAAAACCTTGTTTATTATGATCTCCAAATCCAAGTAAAATAATATATGCTCTTGAATTAACTGAATTGTCGTTTTCACATTCAAAGGTGTTATTTGTTATTTCAATTTCAAACTAAAAATAAATTCCAATAATTAGAAATAATTTCATCAGCACAAAATTTAACTAATTCTTCATAGTCTTTTATATTAGCGGAACTTAAATCAGATTTATCAGCAGTTTGCATAGCATTAAGATATTCTTTTCTAAATTTCTTTTTAATTATAATTGGAGGATGCTTATTCTTCATTAAAATATAATTCATAATCATCCTTCCTGTTCTTCCATTTCCATCTACAAAAGGATGGATTTTTTCAAACTTATGATGAAAAAGGGTTGCTAAAACAAGATGGTTTAGTTTAGATTTATTATCTTTATACCATTTAAGTAAAAGTTCTAGATCTGTTTTAAGATATTGGACAGGGCTAGCATCAAAATTACTTTTAAAAACTCTTATTTCTGTAGTTCTTAATCCCTTTCTTTCATCTATATTTTCTAAAAGAGAATCATGTATTTTTATAATAAAATTCAAAGATAATTCTTCTTTAAACTTTTTATTATACACCTCAAAAAAGACTTTTTTAGTATTTTGTAAATCATAAATCTCCCTAAGTGTTTTATCTTTTGGAGTTTTACCTTCTTCTAAAAGATTTTTTACTTCCTTCAAAGTTATTGTGTTGCCTTCTAGGGATGTTGTGTTAAATGCAAACTCAATTAAAAAATTATTTAAGATTTCTTTTTTTGTTAATTCATTTAATTTAAGAAAACTATTAACAAAATGGATTTTACAAGATTCTAATTCCAATTGTTTCTCTTCCAAAAACTCATCTTTCTTTAATTTCTTTTCTCTTGCTTTTTTAAAATAGTGATTAGAATCTAAAAAGACTTTGAGTGTGTGATAGGCTTTTCTAATTTCCTTTTTGTGCGAACTAAGATTGTCTAAATTTTCTTTAACTTTTTTCAAGTTATCTCCCAAATAAGCAACATCTTTTACTATGACTTTTTTGCCTTCACGTTTTGAAGCCCTTAAGTAATAGTATTCTTTATTTCCAATTTGTTTTTTGTATATATAAACCATAAAATATACAGAAAAAGAAACTATTTAAATCTTACCCCTTACATTTTGATTTATTGATTGTAGAGGGTAGAACGCCCCGACCGCTTACGATAGGTTAATAGCTCTTTAGAGACTGAAGAATTTTTTCAAATCTTCTATTGAAATATACTCTATAATAAAATTAAGTTCGTTAGGCAATTCTTCAGATATGAATTCTTTTAAAACATAAATTTTCTTCTTATTAAAATATTGAGCACATGCAATTTCTTTCATCGCGCCCCAAGAATATCCAATACATACAAAGATATCACTTTGCCGATTAAACTCATTTGCTTGTCTGTCCCAATCTTTTGAAGAAATTATTTCTCCTAATTCTATATTCAGATAATTTTTATAATTCTCTTCTTCAGTAGGAATAATTAAAAATATTTTCTTCCCTCCAAAATCTAAATACTTCTTTCCGAAATATTCTAATAAGGAATTTTTATCCGGAGTTAATATTATCTCATTTTTACTGTCTGCAACTATGTTTGCAACTCTATCAAGAAGGACTTTCCTTTCTTTCATATTTCCCTCAAACAATTTATTTGGACCAATAATACCTATTTTCATTTTTTCTTAACCCAATATTTATCTTTACAATTTCCTTGGCCAATATTCTCACATTGCACCTTATAAACAAAATTCTTGCCTTTGAGGATATTCTTATAATATTTAAATGGATCATGGGAGGCCTTTGTTCTAATATCTGCACTCGCACTTAATACCCATTGAGGAGGAGTTGAAATCCTAACAAAACCAAAATTTGAGAGAAACCGAATGATTGGATTTTTGAGGGAGTTTTCCTTTTTCATTTGTAAAGCCTACGATTTTAATTAAAAGTTTTACGCCCCGACCGGGAGACATAAAATGAGATGGGGTTTTGAATATTCTCTGTGCCTCAGAGTAATTTCTCTATTGTAATTTATCCAAGGGGATTTAGTATTTAGATTTTTTGTTTATTGAATCAAAGAATTAAAAAATTCATAACTAGGTTTTTCTCCATAAATTTCTTTAAACTTTTCATTAAATTTTTCCTCTGTTTGCAATGAAGAAATTTCTTTAATTAATTCAAAAATCTTTTCTTGTCCAAAATTATTAACTAAGACTTTTACTACAAATCCTCCTTCAGTATAAAGATTATCTCCTCTTTTTTGAAAATATTCCAAGAATTTTTCAAACTTTTCTATTTTTTTTCCTTCTAATTGTCCAGATAAAAAAACTGCTAATCCTTCATTAAACCATCTCGGGTAATGAGCTCCTTTTGAAAAGATATTATAATATAAATGTACTAACTCATGTTTTAAGAGTTTTTTATATTCTTCATCAGAATACTTATGACAACTTTCTTTTTCATAATTCTTTTTATCTAAGAGATAAATTTTATTATTTGTTGCAAATCCTACATTCCAATCATCTGTTTTACTTCCTTTTAATTCATCTAATGTCTCTCTATCCTCAAAAATTATTATTGAAGGTCTATTTCTTGTCCAGTTAATCTTAAAAAATTCTTTGAGTTCAGCCATACATTCTTCAAAGATTTTATCAAGAAATTCATCTTTTGTTTTTGATAGTTTTAGAGTCATCTTTATATGAATTATTTATTTTATTTAAAATTATTGTATTAGTTTATTCATTGAATTTATAAATCTTGAATGCACTTTTCTTTTCTTATCTTTATCAAAAGGCATATTATTCAAATTTGCAATTAAATCCACTCCCCTCATTAAAGCGTAGGTAATTCCATCTTCTTCTAATTCGGAGTAATCGAAATCTATATTATCTTTGTAAATTGTAAAAACTTTTTCTCGGTTATACCCATTTAATAAAATTAATGCTAAATCCCTTGCAGGATGACCTTTTCCAGAAAACTCAAAATCAATATAATAGTTAATGCCTTTATTTGTTAAAATATTTGCTTTATATAAGTCTCCATGAATTAACGTTTGTAAATCTAAATTTATTTTCTTTCTTATTCTTTCTGCGATTTGTGAGTATTTTTGTCCGAATAAGCCTGGATGAGAAAAAATAAATTCTGGAAGATTTTTATTATTTATTTCTTCAATTTCTAATTTAGAGAAATCTCTTTTCATAAAATAAGAATGGACTTTTCCCCAATCCCTTAATGCAGTTTCTAAATTAACTTCAGGATCTTGATTAATCAATTCAGTTATAAAAAAAGGCTTTGAAGCAAAATAAACTTCTGGAGTTCTAAGAATTTTTTCTTCTTTGAAAAGATCATAAAAAAAGGTTTCTTTTTGAAAGGATTTTGAAAACCTATCCAATTCTTCTTTTAGATCAATCCTAAATTTTATCTCTTCAGCTTTGTATTTTGGCTTAAATTTTGTCCCATCAATTAAAACTCCAGAATCAATCATA
>Ga0210057_1005840_pt1 | contig 15649 bp, 11 predicted proteins | sample CryGeyCG2114_010_2_FD_183968 | JGI IMG/M metagenome (GOLD analysis project Ga0210057, IMG submission 183968) | Groundwater microbial communities from aquifer - Crystal Geyser CG10_big_fil_rev_8/21/14_0.10 (SPAdes) (version 2) | ecosystem: Environmental > Aquatic > Deep subsurface > Groundwater ...
GAAGGACATAAAATAATACTGATAAACGGAATGTGTGGTACTGGAAAATGCTTGGCAGGAGACGCCCTGGTCTTTTGTAAACCATTAAAAACAGATTATTTTTCTTATCGTAAAATATCAGAACTATCAAGCAGTGAAGGGTTAACCCTAGCCTTGAACTCTGAAGGAAACATCATCGAGACCCCCTACTGTAATGTTCGAAAGACAGGGGTTAAGAAACTTTATAAGTTAAAAACACGAACTGGAAGGGAAATAAGAGTATCAGACAACCATCCGTTCCTTACCATAACAAATAAAGGCGCCGAATGGAAGCCACTTAAAGAGCTCAACCATGAATCGTATATCTGTTTACCAAACAAGATTTTAACTAAAGAAGTAGCAGAGCTAGAAGACGATAAAATTAGGATTCTAGCCCACCTAATAGCAGAGGGAAAACTTGGCGATAAAGCAGGATCACCAGTATACACACAAAATAAGATAATTAACCCTGAAACCAGAAAAGATTATGAGAAGGCACTAAAGAGAGTATTCCCCGAGGGGGAAGTTAAGAGTTATAATGACAAAGACGTAGTTATAACATTTGGAAACATGGACACCACTTCAGGAACAACGAACAAATTAAAACTTCTTATAAGAGAATTTGGATTAGAAGGTAAAAAATCTAGAGAAAAGTTCGTGCCACAAATAATCTTTAATCTCTCTAAAGAAAAGATCGGACTATTCTTGAAGACCATTTATTCAGGTGATGGATGCATATACAAGAGACGCGGAAAGAATAACAAGGAGGGACAAGTAGTAATTGAGTACAGCTCAATATCTGGTGAGTTAATAAAGGGCATCTCGATACTTCTAAACATGTTTGGAGTTCAGCACACTATCAGAACAAAAGGATTCAGAGAAGAAAAGGATTATGTGAAGAGTATATCAATAAGCAATCATCATTCGTTAAAACTGTTCATAGAAAACATAGGATTTATTGGAAGAAAACAAAGAGATGCACTAAAATTTTATGAATCTTTAAAAGATCATAAGTATAACAATATAGACAAAGTTCCAAGGATAATAAGAGACTACCTAAAAAATGAGGGGCACTCATGGGGCGAACTCGACAGATACCTAAATTATGAAGCGATTAAGAAAAGAAGAAATTTAATGTGCTATAAGATGGTAATGAAAGATAGAACTACCCAGACGCCGACAGTATTCAAGCAAGGAAAGATTGATTTTCTGAGAATTCACTTAAGAAAAATCAATGAATACATAAAAGATGACAACATAGAATTTATCTGCAATGAATCAATAGTGTGGGATAAGATAAGGTCTATAGATCCGCTAGAAGAAGAAACAGTTTATGACTTAGAAGTCCCAGAGCACCATAATTTTATTGCAGATGGAATAATAGTTCACAATTCAGCCATAGCACTAAACATAGCAAAAGAATTAGGAAGAGCAAGCATTGTAGTACCAGTAAAAGGATTACAAAAACAGTACGAAGACGACTACACAAAAAAGATGTGCGTACTCAAAGAAAACGGAGAATTACTAAAGATTAGCAGTATTAAAGGAAGAAGAAACTTCAAATGCTTATACCACGAAGAAAACCCCGAAGAATTCAGAAGAAAAGAAGAAGTAATACAAAAGAATAAAGAAAAGAATACCACACTAAACATCTTTGGGAATACAATTGACAACAGTTATGACAGAATGATGACTGAAGAAAAAGGGAGGATAACTAACATGAGAAGAGAAATAGACAAAACAGCAGACAATGACTACTTACCATGCAAGATAGAAATAAAAGAAAATAATAAGTGGGTGATTAAAGAATACCTGAAGAAGAACCCTAAGATAGACGTAAGAAACTTCCATAATCTAAAGAATGTTAGAAGAATGAGCATAGCACCAGTATGCCCTTACTGGAGCCCAATAATACCTACAGAAAAAGAAGTGAACATAAAAGCAGTAGAAAAAAAATATTTGGCAGTCGGAGGAATACCACACACACTATACTTAAGAAAAGAAGGGTGTGAATACTACGAACAATACAAAGCATACGCTGATGCTGACGTAATAATATTCAACAGCCAAAAATATAAGATAGAAAATATTCTTAACAGAAAACCAGCAACAGACGTAGAAATAATTGACGAATGCGACGAGTTCTTAGATAGCTACTCAAACTATATGAAAATAAACCTTGACAGACTAGCAATGGCACTAGGAAGACTGTACACAGACGATGATAAGACAATAATGAACATAAGGAAAGTGATAAGCATAATAACAGAGATAAAGAATGACCCAACAATTAATAATTCAAGAAATGAAGAAATAAAACTACTAAAAGAAACAAGAGTAGAAGAAATACTCAGACAATTCACAGAAAATCATTTATTAGACGCAGTAGAATACGAAGAAGAAAGCTACGCCTATCATGCAGAAGAAGTAGCAAGAACCTTCGAGAAATTTACTGATGAAACATACGTTAGCTACGAAAAAGAAAGTAATGAAACAATAACAGCAAAACTAATAACTACAAATCTTGAAAAAAGATTTAAGAGCGAATTATTAGACAAAAACAGAATAGTAATAATGATGTCAGGAACACCACACTCAGAAGCAGTACTCAGAGACATTTATGGACTACAAGGAATAAAAATAATAGAAGCAGAAACATTGATGCCAGGAAGTATAACAAAAAAACGCACAGGAATGGAATTCAACTGCCGGTATGATAACTTTAAGAAAGGAAACGTAACAAGAGAACACTACCTACAAGTATTAAAAAAATGTGTAGAAGAAGCAAAAAAACCATTATTAGTACATGTTAACTCATTCAAAGACTTACCAACAGAAAACGAGGCAGAAAGATTCAAACTCACAGAAATAATGACTCAAGAAAAACTTCACAGAGTACAAGAATCAGACAACGAAGGAAGGATGATTAGAGAATTTAAAAAAGGAATGTTCCCAGTACTATACTCAACAAAATGTAACAGAGGCGTAGACTTCCCAGGAGAAACATGCAACAGCATACTAATAACAAAATACCCATACCCAGATGTTAACGGACTATTCTGGAAAGTACTAAAACAAACAAAACCACAACACTACAATAGCTTCTATACAGATAAATCAAAGAGAGAATACTTACAAAGAATATACAGAGGATTAAGAAGTAAAGGAGACCATATTGAACTATTAAGCCCAGATATAAGAATACATTACGGAGTATGAGCAGAGAATAATAATGCTTAAAAGAATGAAAGGATAAGCAATCATATGGAAGAAACCCCAAGATGGTTAGAAGAAGGAAGACATCAGAGAAAACTAATTTATAGATACAATGAAGGGGTAAGAATAAGCCTTGAAAGATTACCAGAAGACATTAGAACAAACGGAGGAGCACCAAGAAGTTATGAAGAAATGTTGAGGATAGTAAGAGAACACCCAGAAGTTTATGATTATGATGAGGAAAGAGGATTAGTACTAATAAAAATGGGCAATAACGGAGGGAACTTATTATCATTATTATCACCCTATAGCCCTAGAGAACTAAGAATGATAGAAGAATTACACAGGACTGATGAACGACGAAAAACTATTAGTGATGATGAAGGAATGACCGAGAGACTTGTAAGAATAGAAAGAAAAAAGAAAAATAGAAAGTTAAAATGGCCAGAAAAGAATGACCACAGAAGAAAAACTTACAAAATAATTAAATAAGAAAACAATAATGCTTAAAAGAATGAAAATACCTGTTATACAATGGACGAAGAACGAGTTTTCCCTGAATGGCTAAAAAAAAGCAGGTATAGAGAACCATTATTTGAAAGATACAAAGAAGGAGTAAGAATAAGCCTTGAAAGGTTGCCTGAAGACATAGAATGGAACGGTGGAGTAGCGAGAAGTTACGAAGAAATGTTGAGGATAGTAAGAGAACACCCAGAAGTTTATGATTATGATGAGGAAAAAGGGTTAGTACTAATAAGAATAAGCAAGAACGGAGGAAACCTATTAGCATTATTATCACCACAACACCCAGGGGAAGAAATGTGGATTGAAGAAGAAAGAAGACTAAGAGAATCAAGAGTAGCAGAAGATTATAATGAAGATATGGAAAGAAGAAAGATAGGAATTGAAAAAGTAAGAGCCAAGAGAAGACAAGGAAGCCCTAAGAAGGGCGTCCACATGAGGAAAATTTACAGAATAATTAAATAAAAACACAATAATGCTTAAGTAGTGAAAAAAACAATGATTTTTATGAACGAAGGAAGAAAATATGAACCTAAAAGCATACCAGAATGTTTGAAGGACTCAAAATACTCAGAAAAATTCATAGAAGGAATAACAGACACAGTCTATAGAATTAGAACAATGATCTCTGGACTCGGAGGGAGGGTCGCAGACTACAGAACCATTCATAAAAAAGCTCTTGAGAATAAAGCATTATTCAATTATGACGAAGTTAAGGGAACAATAACCGTTTATTGGAATGGTGAAAAAGGGAATTTAGCACTAGTAATCGGAGGACCGAGTTATAAAGATAAACTATCACCAGAAGATCAAAGAATTCATGATTTACTTAAGAAAGAGAACCCAGGAGCAAGAGATATAATTGATAAAATGAAAGAGAAAATAAGAAGAGAAAAGGAAGAGGAAACGCGCAAAACCATCCAAGAGGGTCTTGACCCGCAGGAAGAACTCTATGAGATGCTAGAAGAAGAAGCATCAAGAAAAAAATTCCCTGAAAGAAAAAAAAATTAAAAGAATAAGACTTCTAAGACCCATAATGAAAGAACTAACCAAATAATTGTTATTAACCAAGACTTCTTGATTAGATTCTTACTTTCTAAGATTCTTTTGAACGATGGAAGAAGTTCCTTAGAAAAAGGGATAATACCAATGACGAATAATAAGAAGAATAACGAAAGAACAGCCATTATCTGAACTATGCTAAGCTCAAACAATAAATAATACATGACAATGATTATAAGAACTACAGAAATTAAAGAAGTAACTTTAGGATGAGAATAAACTACTGAAACAAAACGTGACCAACCATTAGAACTAATAAAGAATAATAATTTGATAAAACTAAATAATACTACTAACAAAGCAATAATCTCAATAGATGATAACATGACAACCACTTAAACCTCTTAAAGTAATATAACCCAAGGAGTATATAAACTTTTACCGTTAGGTGAGAACAAAGAAAATACCAAACGTTTAAAAACAAAGAACTAATTAGAAAGAGATGAAGGTGATTAAAGAATAATAAAATGGTAAGAGTAATAGACCAAGTATTAATGAGATATCTTAACCTATTCGGAAAGATAAGCAGGGTAGACGTTAAAGACTGCTTCATATTTAATAATAAGATAGTATTTGCAGTACCAAGAAATAAATTGTCATTAGCCGTAGGAGAGAACGGAAGGAACGTAAGAAAAGCAAGCGACTTATTACCAAGAAAAGTTAAAGTAATAGCACTACCAAGAGATGAATCAGAAGCCAAATGGTTCCTACTATCAATAACCCACCCAACAGAATTTAAGAACTTAGAAATAACAGGTGATGAAATGATAATTACAACTACAGGAATGAAGAATAAAGCAGAACTAATGGGAAGAAATAAAGCAAGAATGAAAGAACTACAAAGCGTAGTAAAACAATACTTCAATAAGGGACTAAGAATAATCTAAAATTATTGAAGTAACAAATTCTAAAAACATTTAATTTAAAAACCTGTGATTATTACTCAGAGTATGACATTCTACATAGCAGGACTAGGATTAAACGAAGAATCATTAACTAAAGAAATAATTGAAGTAATAAATAAATCATCAAAGGTGTACATTGAAACATACACCGTAGAATACCCTTACGACCTAAAAGTCTTTGAGAAATCAATAGGAAAAAAACTATTATCATTAGACAGAGGAGCAGTAGAATCAGAAAAATTCTTAGAAGAAGCAAAGAAGAAAGAAGTAACACTACTAGTCTACGGAAGCCCACTATTCGCAACAACACACTACTCACTAATACTAAAATGTATTAAAGAAAAAATCCCTTACAAAGTATTACAGAACGCAAGCATAAAAGACGCAGTAGGAGCAATAGGACTACAAATATATAAGTACGGAAAGACCACAAGCATGCCAACATGGAATACTGTAAAGAATCACCAACCAGATAGCTTCATGGAAATAATTAAGGAAAACATAAACAATAAATCACACACACTACTACTAATAGACATAGGATTAGGATTTGAAGACTCACTAAGACAAATAAAAGAAAGCTTCGACAAACACGGAGTTAATGAAAAAGTAGTAGTATGCTCAAGAATGGGAACTAAAGAAGAAAAAATGTATTACGGAATGATTGAAGAACTAATAGAAAAAGAAGTAAAAAATCCTTACTGCTACGTAATACCAGCACCAGAAGAAAGCATACACTTCATGGAAAAAGAAGCACTAGAAATGATAAAAGTATAAAAAAGATACCAACGAAGAACCAATAGAACCACAGACTATTCATAAAATGACGTTTTCCACGCCCAGCCTTCCATTATACCAAAAGAAACAACTGATTCTTGCTCAACATCCAATAAAGAGATTTCCTAAGCCTTCGCTATCCCAACAGCAAGCTGAGGGGGTATTACGCTCGGCTATGACGGAAATCTCTAATCCCATTTTGTACGCAGCAAGCTGCAGGGTATTAACCCAAAATGGAATAAAGAGATTATAGTAAAGCCCTATGAGGCAAGACCTTAGGACATCTATCAAATAACCCCTAAACAATTACTTATAACTCCATCAAAACAATGTTGTTTATCAGATACCAGTATTGTTAAACTTAAGAATTGTTATCATTCAGCTTTTATCCCAAAGACAAGACCTTAGAGTATTAAGAACAAAAATGAGTGATAAGTAATACCTCATCATTAATAGAATAAATAATTATTTCACACTGAAGATGTGAAGATTTCCCACACCAAAAAAAAGACTCTTATCATCAAGAGAGTAACACTCAGTAAGACTTTTAAACACTATCAAACTACTGAATTTATGTATAACCCGCAAGAAACAGAAAAAGAAATACTCAAGTTTTGGGAAGAAAAAAAGATTTTTGAAAAACTTAGAGAAAAGAATAAAGGAAAGAAGAAATGGAGTTTCTTAGACGGACCAATAACCGCTAATAACCCAATGGGAGTACACCATGCATGGGGAAGAACTTACAAAGACTTATTCCAAAGATTCAAAGCAATGCAAGGACACGAACAAAGATACCAAAATGGTTTTGACTGCCAAGGACTATGGGTAGAAAGAGAAGAAGAAAAGAGCCTAGGACTAAAAGACAAGAAAGACATAGAAAATTACGGAATAAAAGAATTCGTAGAATCATGCAAGAAAAGAGTAGAAAAATATTCAAGAGTACAAACAGAACAAAGCATTAAGTTAGGAATGTGGATGGACTGGGAAAATTCTTATTACACAAATACAGATAGTAACCAACTACACAACTGGCACCTAATAAAGAAGTATCATGAAAAAGGACTAATATACAAAGGAATGGGATCAGTACCATGGTGCTGGAGATGCGGAACAGCAAGTAGTAAACATGACATAACAACGGAAGGATACAAAGAAGTAACACACAAAGGACTATTCATGCAATTCCCAATAAAAGGAAAAGACAACGAATACTTCCTAATATTCACAACAACACCATGGACTGTACCAGCAAACGTAGCAATAGCCGTTAATCCAAATGTAGAATACGTACAAATAGAAGATAAGGACGGAGTAAAGTACTGGATAGCACAGAAGAGACTAGGAGAAATAATAGGAGAATATGACATTACAATGATAAGAACAGGAACAGAATTAGAAGGAATAGAATACTACATGCCTTATGAAAGCCTAGAAAAACAAGCACCAGCAAAAGAAAAACACCAAGTAGTATTATGGGACTTAGCAACAGAAGAAGACGGCACAGGAATAGTACACATAGCACCAGGATGCGGAGCAGAAGACCATGATTTAGGAAAGAAGATAGGACTACCAGCAATATCCCCATTAGACGAAGCAGGGATATACGGAGAAGGATTCGGAGAGTTTAGCGGAAAAAAATACTCACAAGTAAACAAAGAAGTACTAGAAGACATGGAACAAAGAAGATTTGTTTATAAAATAACACCAATAAAACACAGATACCCACACTGCTGGAGATGCGGAGAAGAACTAGTATTCAGACTAGTAGACGAATGGTACATTAAATGCACTGAAGAATTTAGAAAAAAACTTAAAGAGGAAAACGAGAAAGTAAAATGGTACCCAGAATACGGAAAATTAAGACAAAACGCATGGTTTGACAACATGGGAGACTGGCTAATATCAAGAAAGAGATATTACGGAATGCCATTACCAATATGGGAATGTGAAGATGAGAAATGTAATAATTTTGATGTAATAGGAAGCATAGAAGAACTAAAAGAAAAAGCTTACAGTGAAGAAGATATAGAGAGAATCAATAATTTAGTATCAATGCACAGACCATGGATTGACGAAGTAATAACTAAGTGTGGAAAATGCGGAAGAAAAGCTAAGAGAATAATCGACGTAGGAGACGCATGGTTAGACGCAGGAATAGTACCATTCTCAACAATAGGACCATACCTAGAAGATAAGGAATACTGGAAAGAATGGTACCCCGCAGATCTTATTAGTGAAAACATGCCAGGACAAGCAAGAGGATGGTTCAACGCACTATTCTGGTCAAGTGTAATGTTAACAGGACAAGTATGCTTCAAAGAACTATTCGGTTACGAAAGCCTAAGAGATGAAAAAGGCGAAGAAATGCACAAGAGTAAAGGAAACGCAATATGGTTTGACGACGCAGTAGAAAAAGTAGGAGCAGACCCCATAAGACTACTATACTGCTTACAAGACCCAAGCCAAGAACTAAGATTTGGATATAACAACCTCAAAGAACCAAAAAATAATATGAATATCCTATACAATATGAGCAAACTAATAGAAAGAACAGAAAAAGAAATAACAATTGAAGGACTAAGAACAGAAGATAAGTGGCTGATGAGCAAACTAAACAGTCTGATAAAAACAGTAACTGAAGAAATGGAAAACTTACACCCACACCAAGCAACAAGAGCACTACAAGAATTCTGGCTAAAAGTACTAAGCAGAGGATACATACAATTAGTAAGAGATAGAATAGCAGAAAACGACGAAACAGCAAAGAAAGTACTAATGAAAACATACAACAAACTATTAAGAATGACAGCCCCAACAATACCATTCGTAACAGAAAAAGCATGGCAAGAACTAAAGAATAAAAACATAGTAGTAGAGGAAAGCGTACACCTAACAGAATGGCCTAAAGTCAACGAAAAACTGATAAGCCTAACAATAGAAAAAGAATTTGAAGAAATGTTTAAGATAATAGAAAAAGGACTAGCAGTAAGAGACAAAGAACAAATAGGACTAAAATGGCCACTAAAAAAGGCAACGATAAACACTAATAATGAGATAAGCGAAGGGATAAAAGGAATAATAATGAAACAACTAAATGTTAAAAGTATAGAAGTAAATAAAAGGGAAGAACTATCAGTAGAACTAACTACCGAAATGACCCCAGAATTAGAAGCAGAAGGATACTCAAGAGAATTATCAAGAAAAGTACAGGAAATAAGAAAAAAGAAGGGAATGGTAAAGACCGACGAGATAATACTAAGAATTTCCGCTCCTAAAGAATTATTAGAAAGAATAAGAAATAATGAAGAATTTATAAAAGACAGGACTAACAGTAAAGAAATAACAATTGAAGAAAGATTAGATGACAGCGACGGTAAAGAGGGAATTGAAATGATAAAAATCAAAAATAATGAGTTCGGAGTATTCCTTACTAAGTGACAGTAAAAAATTAGTTCTTATTAAATAGTAAAAAGAAAAAGGTTTATATACTACACGCACGATTAAATTACATGATTGTTAAAGAGGAGTTTTTGAGCAGGCTTAGAAAGATTTTTGGCCTAAACCTCTACGAGGTGAAGGTTTGGACGGCACTTCTATCTAGAGGAACATCAACAGCGGGAGAATTAAGCAATATAAGCGATGTTCCAAGAAGCAGAACTTACGACATCCTAGAAAGTCTCGAAAAGAGAGGCTTTATAGTAATGAAGCTAGGAAAACCAATAAAGTTCGTAGCTTTGAAGCCAGAAGAAGTAGTAGAAAGAGCTAAGAAGAACCTTGTAAGAGAAGCCGAAGAAAGAAGCAACAGATTAGAAAAACTAAAAGGAGATGAAGTACTCGGAGAACTAAGCAGTCTATTCCATGAAGGTATTAAGTTCGTAGAACCATCAGACTTATCAGGAAGTCTTAGAGGAAGACAGAATATGTACAACCACTTAGACATGATGGTAAGGGGAGCCGAGAAGAGTGTTACTATAGTAACCACCGGCGACGGACTTAATAGAAAAGTAGAAGCACTAATGCCTTCGTTAGAAAAAGCTAAGAAAAGAGGAGTGGTAGTAAGAGTAGCAGCACAAGTCAATGAGAAAAACGCAAAGATAGCCAAAGAAATAAACAAAGTAGCAGAAGTAAGAAGCGTAGAAGGATTCAAGGCAAGATTTGTTATCATTGACGGCGAACAAATAATGTTCATGTTACTCAACGACGATGAAGTACACCCAAGTTATGACGTGGGTATCTGGTTGAGTACACCATTCTTCGCATCAGCTATGGAAAAGATGTTCGAGCTATCATGGAAGAACTTCAAACCTTTAAGTAAAGTGAAGATTAAAGGAAAAAAGTAAGAACAAGGCAGGAATCTTTCGATAAGAAAAAAAGGGGTAGCGAGTAGCGTCAAGAAATGATGATTCGTGAACCCAAATTTTATTTTTTTTATTTTTTTAATAAGTTTTTAGTTATTACCACATATTATAGATGATAGAACCTAGATTATTCTACAACCTCACCATAAGCATAATGTTCCTTAGCACCAACAATCCTAACATTAACAAATTTTCCTAAGAGCTTCTTATCAGCATTAGGAATAACAATAAGAGAATAATTATCACACCTACCAAGAAATCCAGAAACACCAAGCTTCTTACGCTTATTATCAATAAGGACTGATAGCCTCTTACCAACCAAGGAATGATAATAATCATGAGCAATACCAAGATGGAGCTCTGAAATCTTAACAGCACGAGCACGAGAAATATCCGAAGGAAGAAGTGGAAGCTTTGATGCCGGAGCAGGTTTCATAGGCCAATACTTAGAAGGATTCAACACTTGAGGACTGAGCCTCTTAACAGCACTTAATGATTTGAGAAAGTCTTCCTCAGATTCAGTAGGATAAGCAACTATTAAATCAGTAGAAAAGAAAATTTCAGGAAACCTCAACTTAAAAGAATCAATGATTAAGAAGAATTCATCAACAGAATAATTACGCATCATATCACCAAGAACTTTATCACTGCCAGACTGAATAGGGAGATGAAGAAATTTGAAAACTTTAGGATTATCATAAGCATCAAGTAATTCAGGAAGCATCGCAAGAACATGATCAGGATTCATCATACCAATACGCACGCGAAAGTTCCCAGGAAGAGCAGTAATCATGCTAAGAAGTTCCGGAAGCATGTGCTTATTATAGAGATCAATACCATAAGCACCATTATCCTGACTAGTCAACCAAATCTCCTTACAACCATTACGCAAATCATTACGAACATTATTAATAACGTCCTCTAAAGGATAAGACTTAACGTTACCCTTAGCGTACTTAGTAGCACAGAAGGAGCAATGACCAGTACAACCCTCGAGTATCTGAGTAATACCTACGAGTTTATTATTAGGAATTTTAGGAGTGTTGAGTTTCACCTCAACTTTATTATTAGGAGTAAGAAAATCATTATTATTAACAGAATTATTAAGGATATCAGTAATTAAAGAAACAATACTCTTAGTATCCCTAGTACCCAAAGGAAAAACTTTTGAGCCATGATAATCCTCAAAAAACTTCTTACGAACATTAGGCATACAACCAGCAACGATTACAGGCTTACCAGACTTAGAAAATTCTACAATCTCCTTACGAATCTTCTTCTCAACCTTCCCCTTAACAACACAAGAATTAATAACAAAGATATCAGCAAGTTCAGGATTATTAGTAACCTCCATACCAGAACTGGACAATAAGCCCTTCATAATCTCAGAATTATTATGATTAGCAGTACAACCATGAGTAATGAAATGAACGAATAATTTATCCATGAAAAGATGAAGAATTGAGGGTATAAAGAGATTTTATGAGGTGGAGTAAGACTGAACAATACCATAAGAAAAATAGAACTTGTAGTACATAAATTATAAACGATACCGCTAAGCCCATCATTAACCATTGTTTATAACTATCATAATCATAGAGTTATGAGCGTTAGCGAATTAACTTTTTAGGGCTATATTATAATTGATGAGATTAGGCACTTACCAAAGAGAATTCTACTCCTAGCCATTTAAAGATTTAAGAACTAAAGACAGATCACGAACTCTTTCATAAGGCTTAACGAAAGTTTCAGGAACCTCACGGAAAGCCCTGCCATCAGGATGAGCGTAGAGAAAGTTATTATCCCCGAGAAGATCATGATAGGAATCTCCGATACCAATAATCCTCCCAGTACCACGATTCTTACCAACAAAATCATCAAGAACTTCCATCTTTGATAAACCACTACCACAAATACCAAAACACCTGCCATCAGGGAAGAATCTTTCAAAGCCTAATAATTCAATATACTTATCGAGGGCTTCTGGAGTAGTAACGGAGATAAGTATCTGTTCATGACCAGCACCCCTAATAGCTGAAAGCACTTCAAGAGCATTAACATTAGGCTTAGTATACCCTCTAACAATATCCCAACGAGTACGATCAGAAGTCTTACACCAATCATGAAGTTTTGTTATAACCCCCTCGGAGGTTCCTAAAGGAAGTAAATCACGAAAGTATTGAGGCCAAGGTTTACCAGTACGCGCAACACAAAATGGTAAGTCCATCCTTTCAACAAAACTATAATTCTCAAGAGCAAGATTGCTTCTAATAACAACAGCCATCTCATTGCCCTCCTCGAGAGTACCATGAAGATCCCAAACAAACAACTTCCGAACCATGAGAAGCTAAGAAAATAAGTCTTTAAAAGATTTTATGAGGTGGAAGTATAGAAATGAATAAATACTCTAGAGTATTAAGAATCTTATGAGTACTATTAGCAGTGTAACCGCTGAAAGGCTTGCTAAAGAAAATTCTTTAATGACAATTTATGATTCTGATGAAGATATCGGACGAATAACAACAATGCTTACAGGAATGAAACTCCCAGAAGAAGGAATACTATTCAGAAAGATACCACACGAACAATTTGTTAGAGTTTACCCAAGCACTGATGAAGAAAAAGAACAATTTGAGAAAAGAGGGGTAGCAGTAAATTATGAATACACGATAAGAGCAATAATCTCAAGAAAAGAAGCAGAAATAAGACTAGCAAACCCAACAAGAATTCCTAAGAGATGCATTAGAAAAAGAGCCCACTGGTCTACAAGACACTTAATGGGAGAATTAGAAAGAGACCCAATGTTACTAGCACTAATAGCTGACAGTGATTCGGAAATATCATTATTAAGCAAGATGAGAACTAGAACCTCCTACGCCAATGAAGAAAGGTTCTATCAAGAAACAAGACCTTTGCTATTAATCCCAGGAACAAGAAGTAATGGAAGCAGAGATTTCCTAAATGCCTGGGAGGAACAGAATACCAAGCATAGAGCGGGAACCCCGCTATTTGGACTGTTCGATATTCGCTGGGGGATAACAAGAGAAGAATATAATAGAAGAGAGGATGATATGGACAGACTAAGAGTAAGGAAAGGGATGATACCAAGATATGAATAACTACATTTCATCAATAGTATCAATACCAAGAAGCCATAAAGAATTCTTTAAAGTAATCATGAATGCCTTAACCAACGATAAACGAAAGTTTTCTTCAGGAGAACCAATAACAGGCGAGGAATGATAAAACTCATTAAAAGACTTAGCAAGAGAATAAGAATAATTCGCTAGGATACTAGGATCAAGCTTATCATAAGAATCATCAACAACTAAAGGAAAACTTTCTAATAACTTAATAAGTGATGATTCAGAAGCGCTAAGAACTTTAGGAATAATAAGTTTTTTAGAAAGCTTCTTGCCAGACTTCTCTAAGATACTATTAGCACGAGCATAACTGTAGAGGAGGTAAGGACCAGTATTACCCTCGAAAGAAATCGACTCTTTAGGATTGAAAATCATATCCCTAGAAGAACCAACTTTTAATAGAAAATACTTGATAGCTGAAAGAGCAATCTTTAAAGCACGACTCTCAAGCTCCTTCTTAGAAAGTTTGTAACGAGTCTTTAATTCTTCAATAACAAGACTCTTAACCTCACTGATTAAGTCATCAGCATCAGCTACGGCACCCTCACGAGATTTAATTTTGCCATCAGGAAGATTAACCATACCATAAGAAAGATTATAATTAGAAAATTTGAATCCAAGAACCTCTAAAATCTTGAATAAGCCCTTAAAGTAATACTCCTGTTCATTACCTGTAACAATTATTGACTTGTCCATCTTATAATCATCATACTTAATATTAGAAAGTGCGATATCCTGAGTAACATAGATGCTGGTACCATCAGCACGAAGAAGAATCTTCTCACCAAGATTGTACTTTGACAAATCAACAAACACAGCACCATCATCCTTCTTCTTAAATAATCCCTTCTTAAGACCATCAAGCACTAATGACTTGCCCTTATCATAAAAATCACTCTCATAATAATTCTTATCATGCTTAATACCAAGAGTCTTAAAAGTTTCCCCCATACCATCAAAAGCCCACTTATTCATCTTCTTCCACAAAGCAACAGTTTTCTTATCACCATCCTCCCACCTCTTAAGCATTTCCTGAACCTCAACTTCTAACTGAGGATTCTTCTTAGCTTCCTGAGCAAACATTACATAAAAATCACCAATGAAATGATCAGGTTTTTTATTAGTGGAAGCAGGCGTTGCACCATTACCCCACTTCTGATAAGCAAGCATTGACTTACAAATATGAACCCCGCGATCATTATAGAGATTAGCACGAAGGACATTATTACCACGAAATTCTAGAACCCTACAAACACTCTCACCAAGGCTCATATTCCTTAGATGACCAACATGCAACGGCTTATTAGTATTAGGACTAGGAAACTCAACCATTACCTCGCCCTTATCAACAACACGCTTACCATAATCCTCGCCTTCTTTAAGGACACCAGTAATAACACCCTCAGCTAAGAGGTTATTATTAATGAAGAAATTAATGTAAGGACCGACAGCACGAACTTCAGAAATACTCTTAACTTTTGATAATTCTTTACTAATACCCAAAGATAATCCCTGAGCTATCATTTGAGGAGCCTTCTTAAGAGTCTTAGCAAGAACGAAACAAGGAAAGGCAAAGTCTCCAAGTTCCTGATTTGGAGGAACTTCTAACAAAGAATCAACTTCCTTAAAAGAAAGTTTAGTATGCTTA
>Ga0210057_1005841_pt1 | contig 15646 bp, 12 predicted proteins | sample CryGeyCG2114_010_2_FD_183968 | JGI IMG/M metagenome (GOLD analysis project Ga0210057, IMG submission 183968) | Groundwater microbial communities from aquifer - Crystal Geyser CG10_big_fil_rev_8/21/14_0.10 (SPAdes) (version 2) | ecosystem: Environmental > Aquatic > Deep subsurface > Groundwater ...
ACTTTTTCTTTAAATAATCTTACTCTATCCGCACTAAACTCATCTTGAGAAATCACTTTTATATCACCTATTAAATTAACTACTTTTTCACCATCCTTAAATTGAAATAATATACCAGGTTTTTTTTCTGAATGATATATTTTTACTTCTTCTTCACCAAAAATTTCCCTTAAAAATTCTTTATTATCAAAAAATTTATCTAATGCTTTATGGGCTCTTTCTTCTTCAGTGGATATTATGTCTTGTTTTGCATTTTTTTCTTTTCTTGGTGCTTCTTGCGTCGTTTCATTTATTGTTGTATTTTGTCCCGCTTCAATAATTTTTGAGGCTTTAATAACCGAAGAATGACGAAAACGTAAAGGATCGTTGCCCGCTGGAGGAAGCGGAGCGCTGTTCGATACTTTTGTCCGTTCCTTATTTTGTAAATTTCCACCTGTCATTCTTGTTGATTGCGCTTTTAATTTTTTTGCATACTCTATACGCTCAATCGCACTTAACCTAGATAAATCTTTTTTAGTTCCATCAGGAGTTGTTGCTACGTCATCAAAATCGTCCATAGATAATCCGAAATGCTCATAAATTTGCATAACTTCTTTTTCGTCTCTAGTTAGTTCTGCCTCTGGCGTATCCTTCTTAGCTTCTTCTTGAGCCTTTCTTCGTTCTTCAATGCGTGCTCTTTCTAATTCTTCAGCTTCTACCATTGCCTTCTCCCGCAACTTTAAATTCATTTTGTCATGATTTTTCTTTTTACGCGCTAACTCCGCCGATGATTTTGTCGGATCTTGGAAAAAAGGAATTGGTTGGAATTTTTCGGGCATAATTATTTTTTTAATATTTTAGACAAATATTCCACTGTATAGCCTTTACTTAATTTTACCAATTCTTCCGGCGTACCGCAAGCTATAATTTCACCGCCTTTATCCCCTCCCTCAGGTCCAAGGTCAATTATATAGTCAGCGCTTTTAATCACATCCAAATTATGTTCAATTACCACAATTGAATTACCTTTATCCACCAGCTTATTTAAAACCGAGAGCAAGCGGTTAACATCCGCAAAATGCAGGCCAGTGGTCGGCTCATCTAAAATATATAATATATTACCAATCCCTCTTTTTGATAGTTCTGAAGTAAGTTTTATTCTTTGCGCCTCCCCGCCTGATAAGGTAGTAGAACTTTGTCCGAGTTTAATATATCCTAAGCCAACGTCGTTTAGAGTCTGCAATTTATTTTTTATCCTGGGAATCGCACTAAAAAATTCCAACGACTCTTCTACGGTCATATTTAATACGTCGGCTATATTTTTATTTTTATATTTAACTTGTAGGGTTTCATTATTAAATCTACTACCTTTGCATTTTTCGCATTCAACATATACGTCAGGCAAAAAATGCATCTCTATTTTTTTTACGCCATCCCCTTCACATTCTTCGCATCGCCCGCCTTTTACATTAAAACTAAAACGTCCGGCCTGATAACCTTTAACTCTTGCTTCCGGCAAAGCCGAAAATATATCGCGGATATATGACCAGACGCCAATATAAGTTACCGGATTTGAACGCGGAGTCCGGCCAATAGCTGATTGATCAACCGCGATTACTTTTGTTATATCTTTGATTCCTTTAATTTCGTCATGCTCGCCGTAAACCTCGTGTCCTTTATTCACTTTATTATATAAAGTTTTGTATAATATATCATTTATTAAAGTTGATTTCCCCGAACCGGATACTCCGGTAACGCAGGTAAACAGCCCTAGCGGAATTTTAACGTCAATATTTTTTAAGTTATGTTGTCGCGCGCCGATTATTTCTAAATATTTATCAGATTGGCGTCGTTTTTTAGGTAACGTTATTACAACCTCATGAGATAAATATTTTCCAGTTAATGATTTTTTATTATTTTTAACCTGCAACGGAGTCCCTTCCGCCACTAAATAACCGCCATGGATACCGGCTCCTGGCCCTAAATCAATTAAATAGTCGGCGCAAAGCATTGTTTCTTCGTCATGTTCTACTACAATAACTGTGTTACCTAAATCGCGCAGATGCTTTAAAGTATCAATCAATTTTTGATTATCGCACTGATGTAGACCGATTGACGGCTCGTCTAAAATATATAATACTCCCCGAAGTTCAGAACCAATTTGTGTGGCCAACCTAATCCGCTGCGCTTCTCCACCTGATAACGTTCCGGCCGCGCGTCCTAAAGTTAGATATTGTAATCCAACATCAACTAAAAACTGCAAACGACCATTTATTTCTTTTAAAATCATTTTAGCTATTTTTTGTTCCGTTGCATTTAATTTTAAATTGTTAAAAAATTCCTGCGACTTATCAATCGCTAGTTCGGTTACTGAAAAAATATCCTGTCCGCCGATAGTGACCGCTAAAATCTCTGGCTTTAATCTTTTTCCATTGCAAACCGGGCATTTTTTATTATTCATATATTTTTCTATTTCCCTTTTGCGGTAATCACTATCAGTTTGGCGATAATGGCGTTCAAGCTGTTTAACAGCGCCCTCAAACATTCCTAAATAAGAAAAATGCGACTCATAACTTTTTGAATGCAGGTCAAATTTAAATTTTTCCTCTGAACCGTATAGAAGGATATGTTTAATATTAGCCGGTAACTTTTTCCAAGGCGTATCCATACTAAAGTCATAAGCTTCAGCAACGCTACGTACTAGCTGACTCTGGTATCCTTTTTGTAGTTGCGCCTGCCACGGCTTTATCGCCCCTTCATTTAAACTTAAATCTTTATTAGGTACTACTAATTCAGAGTCAAATTCCAGCTTAGCCCCTAGACCATGGCATTCCGGACAAGCGCCAAAAGGAGAATTAAAACTAAATGATCTTGGCTGTAATTCTTCGTAGCTTACTCCGCATTTTGTACAGGCTAATTTTTGCGAAAATATTTTTTCCTCGTTGTTGATATAAGCGATAATTAATCCGTCAGCCAATTCGCTAGCTTGCTCAATAGCGCTTGTAAGACGGGTAGTGTATGATTTGAAATCTTCGGGCTGTTCAAATTTTTCTTGTACTAAAATATCTTTCTTAGCTCCCCTCCCCTTACTAAGGGGAGGGGTTGGGGGTGAGGTTTGCAAAAAATCTTTCATTATCAACCGGTCAACCACTACTTCAATATTATGTTTTTTCTGCTTATCTAATTTTATATCTTCCCAGTCGCTTAAATCGTACATTTCATTATCAACTTTAATCCTAACATACCCAGCTTTATGCAACTCTTTGAATTTTTCTTCATAAGTTCCTTTACGCCCACGCACTACCGGAGCTAAAATTTCTAATCGGCTATTCGGTTTTGTATTAATTAATTGTTCAACGATACTTTCTACGCTCTGCGGTTTTATTTCATTTTTGCATTGCGGACAATGAGGAATACCAATACGCGCATAAAGTAAACGCAAATAATCATAAATTTCCGTCACGGTTGCCACTGTTGAACGCGGGTTATGGTGGGTTGTTTTTTGCTCAATGGAAATAGCCGGTGATAATCCATGAATTGCGTCACAATCCGGCTTATTCATTAATCCTAAAAACTGACGGGCATAAGCTGAGAGACTCTCTACGTATCGCCGTTGTCCTTCAGCGTAAATTGTATCAAAAGCTAAGGAAGATTTACCCGAACCGGACAGACCGGTAATAACAGTTAATTTGTCAATTGGTATTTTGACGTCAATATTTTTTAAATTGTGTTCGCGCGCTCCGCGCACTTCTATATATTTACTTTGCATATTTTAAATTTTATAGTTTTTGTAAATATTGCAAAATTATTATTATGGATTAATATAATATTAAATTAAATAATGCCCTCTCAACCATAGGGGTCTTGTGCCCCGTTGGCGCTAGATGACCTCTAGCGCAATTTTTACAAAAAACTTAGGCTAAAAAAAGCCAAAGCTTTGATATAGATCTTTCTCCCAGTCTCCCCGCAAGCCCAAACCTCTTTATTGCTAGGAAATTTTAACTTCCACGCATTAAAGAAGTTTTTTTTATTAATTAAATAATATCCTTTAACTTTAGTATTTTATCGCGAAGTTCCATTGCTGTATCCCGCCCACGCCTACGGCGTGGGCGGGCAGGCAAAATCTAATTTTTATTTTCTAATTTATTTAATTTATCCCTTAATTCTATAGCACGTTCAAAATCTAATTCTTCGGCCGCACCCCGCATTTCCATCTCTAAAATTTCAATATCTCTTTGTGTTATATTTTTTTTATTAATTATGTTATTGTCATCGCGGTCGTCTCGTGATTCATAATTCGTAATTCGTAATTCTTTCTTTATGGATTTTGGTGTAACTCCGTATTTCTTATTATGTTCTAATTGTATTCGACGTCGCCTGTCGGTTTCTTTAATCGCTAATTTCATGCTGTTAGTCATTTTGTTTGCATAAAAAATAACTTTACTATCAACATTACGCGCCGCTCGCCCGACAGTTTGAATTAAACTTCGTTCATTCCTTAAGAAACCTTCTTTATCTGCATCTAAAATCGCGACTAATCCAACTTCAGGAATATCAAGCCCCTCCCTTAATAAATTAATACCGACAATAACGTCAATTTTTCCTAAACGTAGTCTCTTTATAACTTCTATGCGTTCAAGCGTGTCAATCTCGCTATGCAGATATTCTACTTTTATTCCTTTTTTTTGTAGATAAGTGCTTAACTCTTCGGACATTCTTTTTGTTAAAGTCGTAACCAACGCGCGATTGCCTTTTTTTATCGTTTGATTAATTTCATTTATTAAATTTTCAATTTGCCCCTCACTTGAATATACAAAAATTTCCGGGTCAACTAGACCAGTCGGCCTAATAATCTGCTCTACTATTTTAGAAGAATTTTTTATTTCGTATGTGGCTGGCGTAGCAGAAACATAAATTACATTCGCTCCTTCTTTATTTATTGGTTTCAAAAAATTATTAAATTCATCAAACTTCAACGGCCTATTATCATATGCCGATGGCAAACGGAAGCCATATTCTATTAAATTCTGTTTGCGCGACCTGTCCCCTTTATACATACCGCCTATTTGTGGAATACTGGCGTGTGATTCGTCTATGAACAAAAGCCAATCTTTAGGCATAAAATGTAATAAAGTGTACGGGGAAGTTCCCGGCGCGCGATTTTCAAAATGCCGAGAATAATTTTCAATTCCCTTCACAAATCCTAGTTGTTCTATCATTTCCAAATCATAATTAGTGCGTTGCTCCAACCTATATTTAATTATCGGATTATTAATTTTTTTTAACTCTGTCTCCAACTCCGCTTTAATTGACGTAATAGCTGTCTTTCTACTTTCTTCAGTAGTAACGTATGGACGCGCCGGATAAAGCCAGACTGATTTTAATTCCTCTTTCTTTACTAAAGTTACCGGATGTAATTCATGTATAGCTTCCACCCTATCGCCAAAAAGCTCAATTCGAGTAACTGTCGTTCCCCCACCCTGCACAATATCAAGCACATCGCCACGCACTCGGAATCTGCCCGGACGCAATTCAATATCATTACGTTCGTATTGCATATTAACTAAACGAAAAAGCAAATGTTGTAAAGAAATATCATCGCCGGCTTTTAATTCAAAAGATTCACTGCGAAAACGCTCTGGGCTACCAAAACCGTAAATACAAGAGACTGAAGCTATAATAATAGAATCTGGACGAGTCAACATATTAATCGCTGCCTCCATCCGCATCCGCTCAATTTTATCATTAACTTGCGAATCTTTTTCAATATAAGTGTCGCTAGCTGGTAAATAACTCTCCGGCTGATAATAATCAAAGTAACTAACAAAATAATTAACTTTATTTTCCGGAAAAAATTCTAAAAATTCTTCATATAACTGGGATGCTAAAGTTTTATTATGTGATAATACAATTGTAGGACGCTGTATTTTTTCAATTACATTAGCCATGGTAAAAGTTTTACCCGAGCCAGTCACGCCTAAAAGAGTCTGTTGTGATTTTCCAGACTGAATGCCTTTAACCAGTTCTGCAATCGCCCTTGGCTGGTCTCCGGCCGGTTTATATTTTGAATGTAGCTTAAATTTCATAACTTCTATAATCTTTTAAATTTCTAGTATGTAAAATTTACCATAGTAAATAAGGCCTATATAGGCCTAAATTTTATATTAATTTCATCGCCGTTACTTCATTTGAAGCATTCGCGCTGAATTTATTAGCTTAAATTATATATCAACTGTTAAATTTTAGCAATACTAAACTACTAATGATTAATATTTTCAAAAAAATACTTTAAATTACCCTTCATCCAATAATTAAAATCTCCCTCTAAAAGTCGCATAAATTCATTAAAATTTTTCTTTTTTGGTTTTATACTGTTAGCTCGGCAACTGTCTAGGTAAAGTTTTTTTATTTTATTTGAGTTCATTGTGTTAGTTGTATTTTTCATATATTTATTAGTTAGAAAGTTATAAAGTTCACAATTTTAGTAGTTTGTTATATTTCCGTCTATCCCAATTAGTCCTAAATTTTCATACCAAGCGAGTTTACGTTTATATATAACTGGAATTTTTATTTTTTTTAAATTTTTCATATTTATCCTCCTCATAATTACGAGTCACAAATTATGAATCAAGAATTAGATAAAATTTATTTTATTGAAAAATATAATTCCTAATTCATTATTCCTGATTCGTTAATTAGTATTTTCTAATCACTCCCCTAACAACTCCACCTATTTTCAACTCTCCTGCTGGCCTAATTATCGGATAATTCTTATTAGCCGGTTTTAAAATAATTTTGCCACTTTGCTTTTCGTAGTATTTCATCGTCCATTCATGATCAACCTCAGCAATGACGATATCACCTAATTTTGGTATCCGACCCTGTTCAACCACTACTAAATCACCCTCATTAATTCCAGCTTCTATCATTGAATCTCCGTTTACCTCTAATAAATAAGTTTTATCTTTTTTTTCTATTAAATATTCATCTAAACTTAACGCCTCGCCGACTTCTTGCGTAGCATCAGTCGGCATGCCAGCCTGCACACTGCCGATTAACTGGATGCCTAAAGTTTTGGCCAGCGGAATTAAACGGCCATCTGAGTCTTTAGCTACTACTTCATCTTCAACTAATTTACTAACGACTCTAGCCACCGCGTTCTTTGATTTGAAATTAAATAAATTTAGCATTTCAGCGTATGACGGCATTCTCCGTTGGCGCTGGTAAAATTTAATGAATGAATTTTTGTAATAATTGAATTTTTCTTGTGACATATAAATTAGTTAAAAGTCATAAAGTTAAAAGTTATTTGGAATTGTGAGGATTACCCCGTCCCGAGAATTAATTACCGGGACGGGGGCAAACGGCTATAATCCTCCATGCCGTTTTTTTATTTTAAAAACTTATTCACAATGTATATTTTAATTATAGTGTACGTTCGTTCACTAGTCAATGTGGATAAGTAATAACATAACAAAAATTAATCGCCATCCACCAATGACGATTTTTTATTTCCCATAAATTTACAAATACGCTATAAAATATCACTACTAGAATTTGTAAATTTATAATTGATTTGTAATTCGTAGAAAATAAAAAACCACCGCAGGATTCCTAAACTTGCGGTGGTTCTCCCCTCACCCCTAACCCCCCTCCTCAATGGAGAAGGGAACTAAATATAGGTAAGGTATTTTATTTTTATTTTTTTTGTTATTATTCCTAACTTACTCCCTCTCCCCATAGGAGAGGGTTGCCCGCCTGCAACGCTGTAGCAACTGCGGACAGGGGGTGAGGGCTATAACAAAGAATCTTTAGCGGCTTTTGCTACACGGAACTTTACAACAGTCTTAGCAGGAATTTTTATTTCTTGGCCAGTGGCAGGATTGCGTCCCATACGAGCTTTGCGATCTACTTTAACTAATTTACCAATTCCAGGAATAACGAATTCTCCACTTGATTTAACTTCTTTATAAGCCATAGTTGTTAACTGGTCGAAGAAGTTAGTAACTTCTTTTTTGCTCATACCAGTTGCTTCTGCCATTGCATTTAGCAATTGGCTTTTGGTCATTTTTGCCATAAATTTAATACGTTAGTTAATTATTTGCCTACGAATTACGAATGAAATACAAATATACAAAAAAAATTATATTTATATATTTGTCATTAATTTGTAATTTGTAGGCAGTAAAGTTATCAACAGGTTAAAAAACCTAATAAAATAGTACCATATTTTAAAAAACCCTACAAATTACTCAATGAATTTAATTCACATTATCCGCGCTCTAGCACGGACAATTAGATATATATAATTAATTAAAATTAAATATTTAATATACGCTTAAACCTAATACGGCTTAACTTAAATAATAAAAAAGAGATTCAATAATTTATCTTATTAAAAACAAACTATTAAACCTCATAAGAAATTTCATTAAAGAGATACTAACTACTTTAACGGCGCGATAATACCAGCTTTGCGGAGCGTTTTCCCCGAAATAGCTAGAATATCGGTCACTGACTTCGGCGTGGAAAGCCCAGTAACGATATCGGGAATTTCCGCAGCCGCTCCTTGTCCGAAGGCTTCAACCGTTACCCAACCCTGAAAGTTAATCTCAGTCAACTTTAACGCGACATCATCCCAATCAATTTTATCATCTTTGTCCCCTGGAATACTGCGATTAGTTCCAGAGGCATGAACATAACCTACATACGCTCCGCCCACCTTTAAAGCATGACTGGCAATTCTGTCATTACTCTCAGCATGGAAAGTATCTAGATGGATACCTAACCATGAATTGTTAATACAACTCAGTATTCCTTTTGCTATTCGAGTCGAATTTATGACAAGATCTTCTTTAAGACGTAAGGTTTCCAGATAAAATGGCAATTTTTTCTGCTCTGCTAATTGATTAGCAACTCTGAGGATGAATTTTTCGGCATCATCAATCTTTCCTTCGGCGCCGATTTTAAGGTTCAAATGTAATTTCTTCTCCATTCAACTTAGAAATAATTGTGACATTCATAGCGGATTCTTGTGTAATCTCTCCACATTTTTGCGCCTGAATTCCATGTTGAGACGCAAGACCAATAAAATTATCAACATCAGTTTTATCAACCACTACAAGCACTCCCTGTCCTCCGCTCCATGTTTTATATAACTGTTTGCCATCCATACCGCGCCACTCAGCACAATTTTTCATAATACGAGGAATATCGCAGAGATTATCCAATCTTACTGAAAGACCGCGAGGAAAAAGTATATCATCAGCAAGTTTTGATTTCAATGATCCGCCAGTAACATGAACTATAAGACTGGCTTTAATAATTGGCGCAAAATCAGATTCAAACCAACCGTTCATAATAGCTAAAAACTTATCGTATAAGACTGCTGGGGCAGCGGCCTGGCGGATAGCCTCCGTAGCCTCATTATTATTCCACCACTGTTCCCCGAAACGCATTGCTAAAGATTTCCGTACTGAACTAATACCATTGCATCGAAAACCCACCTCCTTTAAGGCAATAATAGCCTGGCCGGCGGAAATATTATCCCCTGTAATAATTGTTTCGGGATTATAGGCTCCAAACATCACTCCTCCCCAATTAAATTTTGTGGGTGCGCCGGGATTATCTGCGCCTACGCATACTCCCAATTCTGCCGTTTCTCCTTTGAACATAACGAAACCCTGTTGTTTCGCAACGTCGCTAAGGCTCGTCATCATTTTGCGAAAAGCAATATTCGTAGCGTCGCCTTCTTCTCCTAAAGTACTGACATCCATAATATTTACGAATGCCAATGGCAATCCTCCCCAGTGGGTTATATCGCCCGCGCTCATCGCCACTAAATTTGAAGCGGCAGTATCATACGCGAATGCGGCATCAATGATAACAACCTTAGTGCCAATACCATCAGGAGCATTGTCGTACCAGGAATTTTCTGGAAGTCCTTTCAGACGAAAACCTCGTGGACCCCGAAAATGACCCATTGAAAAATCTTTTACTTCCACATATGGAGAGTTGCCATAACTTTGCTGGCATAATTTTCCAGCGAACGCGCTGAAAGAATCTCCCTCTTCTACATTTACTCCATCTGCTTGATAAACATCAACTGTGTTTAACATCTTACTTTCCTCCTGTAAAAAAATATAAAGGGAACAAAATCTTCTCCTTTTTCTCACTACGGTTTAGGGTAACACTTCTTACAAGTTAGTCAACCATAATAGTTTTAAGTTTTAAGTTGTAAATTCTAACCCTGGTTATAGGCAAGTGATTTCTAGCACCTTAAAACTTTAGAACTTATAACTTAAAACTTTTAGGTGTTTCACACAAAAATATGTTATAATAACTAAAAGTTGAAAACTTATTTCTCTTTTAATAACTTTCAACTTTTTAACTTTTTAACTTTCAACTAATTAAGATGCTAACAGAAGAGCAACTAAAAACAATTTTATTAAAAAATGGAATTATCAGTGATGATGATGCCTATAAAAAAATAAGCGCGAAAGCGGAAACAGAAAAAATTCCGATAGAAAATTATATTATTGATAAAAAAATAATTTCTGAAGCAAGTCTTTATCAAGGATTAGCTGATTATATTGGTATTCCCTACATTAGCATTAAGGAAACAGATATCGCTAAAAATATCTTAAATTTAATTCCGAGAACTACTGCTAAAGAAAATAAAATAATCGCCTTTGAAAAGGATGATGAAAGGATTAAAATCGCCACTTTAGACCCAGGCAACTTAGAAATTATTGAATTCATAAAAAAGAAAACCGGATTACAACCGGAAATTTTCTTAACATCGCCGACTGATTTTGAAAGAGCGATAAAACAATACCAAAAAAGCATTGCCGGATATAATGAACAAAGAGATGTTAGATATAGCGACAGCTCTAAAAAAGAAGGGACAAATGATATCTCTAACATAAAAATAATCGATACCATATTAGAACAGGCTTTTTATGAAGGGGCGTCAGACATCCATATTGAACCTGAGGAAAAAGAAATCTACATCCGTTATCGAGTGGATGGAATTTTAAAAAATGTCATGGCTTTGCCTAAAACAATACATAACGGTATGGTCGCGCGTATTAAAGTTCTAGCTAATTTAAAAGTTGACGAACATCGCTTACCGCAGGATGGACGCTTTAAGACTGTTTATAAAAATAATAAAGTTTCTTTTAGGGTTTCTATTATTCCCATGCTTTATGGAGAAAAAGTAGTTATGCGTTTATTAGAAGAAAACCCAAAAGTCCTAACTTTAGAACAACTTGGATTCCAACCGTCCAGCTTGGAAATTGTAAAAAGAAATATTAAAAAACCTTATGGTATGATACTTGTAACCGGTCCGACCGGATCCGGTAAAACGTCAACCTTATATTCGATTATCAACTTATTAAATTCTCCTAAAGTTAATATATCAACAATTGAAGACCCGATTGAATATAATATTCATCACGTTAATCAAAGCCAGGCTAATTATAAAATCGGTTATACTTTTGCCAACGGTCTGCGCGCTCTACTCCGCCAAGATCCTGATATTATTATGGTTGGCGAAATCCGCGATAACGAAACTGCTAAAATCGCAGTTAATTCAGCAATGACCGGGCATTTGGTTTTATCTACCCTACATACCAACGATGCTCTAACCACCATACCCCGTATGTTGGAAATGGATGTTCCGGCTTTTTTAGTCGCCTCTACCACGAACCTGGTTATCGCCCAGCGTTTAGTTAGAAAAGTATGTCGCGACTGCGTACAAAGTTATTATTTAGAACAAGCTGAATTAAAAGAGTTAAAAAAGCAAGTAAACTTGGAAAAAATAATGGAAATTTTTAAGAAAGAAAAAATCGTTTCCGAAGACGAAAAAACATTTGAAAAATTACTTTTTTACAAAGGTAAAGGATGCGCTAAATGCGGTAATACCGGCTATAAGGGCCGAACTGGAATTTATGAAACACTGATAGTGACGCCGGAATTAGCAAAACTTATTACGAAAGGAGCTGAAAAATCAGATTTATACAAAGAAATTGAAAACCAAAAAATGTTAAGAGTTATAGAAGATGGTTTTATTAAAGCTAAAGACGGCATTACGACGATTGAGGAGGTTTTACGCGTTACTAAAGAATAATTATAAGGAATAATGAATTATGAATAAAGAATTAGGTAAAATCAAATCATTTACTGATTTAGACGCATGGAAAGAAGGACATAAATTAGTTTGAGAAATATATAAAATCACACAAAATTTTCCTAAAGAAGAATTATTTGGATTAGTTAGTCAGATACGAAGATGTGCAGTTTCAATAACGTCCAACATAGCAGAAGGATTTAGTCGTTATTCTTATAAAGAAAAATTACATTTTTATTATATCTTATTAGGGTCAACAACTGAATTACAAAATCAATTATTAATCTCTAAAGACGTAAATTATATTATTGATAATAAATTTAAAGAATTAGCGGAGCAATCCATTAAAATACATAAAATAACTAACGGCCTAATAAAAAGCACAAAAAACATAATTCCTAATTCGTTATTCATGTTAAAGGAGGAAAAAACTAAAACTAAAGATAATATTAAACCAGATAGTGATAGCTTTATCAATAAAGTTAACAACTGGACAGCTAATTTCCAAAAAGTGTCGGCTTCGGAAAAGATTTTTTTTGCTCAACATTTAAGTTTAATGGTCAAAGCCGGCTTGCCATTGACTAAGGGTTTAGACGCGTTAGCGAAACAGACAAAAAATAAACGTTTTCAAAAAATAATTTACAATATCAGCCGCGATATAAATCAAGGCGATACTTTATCGGAGGGATTAAAAAAATATCCTAAAATTTTTAATAATTTATTTATTAATATTATCGCCGCCGGCGAAGCAACAGGAACTCTGGAAAAATCATTAAATTATCTTTATTTACAAATTAAAAAGGATCATCAGCTTAACAACAAGGTTAGAGGCGCGCTAATTTATCCGGCTATCATTTTTATTGCCATGAGCGCAATCGGGACCGTGGTGATGATCTACGTCATCCCTAAATTTATATCTATTTTTAAAGACGTTAAAATGGAATTGCCGATAATGACCCGCTTATTGATAAAATTTAATGATTTTGTGATGGCAAATGGTATTATAATTGCGATAATTTCGTTTGTTAGTATAGTAATTCTTGTTAGATTTATTAAAACACCGATGGGGAAAAAATATTTTCATATTCTTATTTTAAAAGTCCCAATAATATCCTCAATTGTTAAAAAAATAAATTTAGCCCGCTTTTCACAAACAATGAGCACCTTATTAAAAACTGATATAAAAATTGTGGAGAGTTTTAAAATTGCCGCCTCTACCGTCAATAATTTAGTATATAGAGAGTCCTTAGAAGAAGCTTCGGAAAGAGTAAAAAAAGGAGAATTAATTAATGAAATTTTAGCTAAATACCCTGCTCTGTACAATAATATAACTTTACAAATGATTGCTATTGGTGAGGAGACCGGCGAATTAGACTCTATTTTAGACGAAATAGCACAATTCTATCAGGAAGAAGTTGAAGAAATAATGAATACTTTACCTTCGATTATAGAGCCGATTATTATATTAATACTGGCAAGCGCTATCGGTGCAATGGCAATCGCTATTGTAATGCCGATGTATGCTCTAACAAATGCATTTTGATATGAAAAATATAATTAGAACTTACAAACGTGGCTTCCAATTAATTGAACTGATGGTGACTTTAGGAGTTATTGCAATTCTTGCCGTTATTTCTATACCGGTTTTAACTCAATATCAGCCTAATTTAAAATTAAATGCTAATGCAAAAGAACTAATAAATAATTTACGTTTAACCCAGCAGATGACTATTTCCGAACAAAAAACTTATTATTTGGAAATCAATACGATAAGTAATGAATACTATATTATTAAAGCGGAAATCCCTAACCCGCCGATAAAAACTATTAAATTAAATGAAGAGATAAATTTTAAAGAAATTATTGATTTAACAGGCGATAAAGTTATCTTTAATTCATACGGCGCTGTGAGCGAAGCCGGTCAAATCATTTTAACTAACTCAGAAAATGATGTTATTAATATCAACATAAAACCATCCGGCTATGTTCAAATGGAAAAATAGAAACCAACGAGGCATCTCTTTAATTGAAGTGATGGTTAGTATGGCTATTATTACCGTAGCCTTTTTTTCTATTATCAATATTTTTCCTTTTAGTTTAAATAACAGTAAATCCGCTCAAAATATCACCAGTGCCTCTTATTTAGCGCAAGCCGGCATGGAATATACAATCAGTAAAACTTATGAAAATTTAACTGTTGGTAATTTTGAAACCAGAGCACATCTAGCTACTAGTACCGATAGTTTCTTCTATCAATTTGAACGTGAAATTATTGTTAACTATATAGATGAAAATTTAGTTAATTCAGTAGTTGATACTGGACTTAAAAAAGTTGAAGTTAATGTTTATTGGCAAGCTCCGTTAGGCGCCGGAGAAAAAAAATATGAATTAAAGACGTTAGTTAGTGACAAGTAAACCGCAAACAGTTCTAAGTTGCAAGTTCTAAATTTCTAGAACTTACAACTTAGAACTTATAACTTATGACATATACTCAAAAACAAAAAGGATTTACATTGTTAGAAGTCTTAGTTAGTATTGCTTTATTTATTTTGATAATGTTAACCGCTTATTCAATGTTTTCTATAGCACAGAATACTTATAATCACGGGGGTAATGATATTGAGCTTTGGCAGAACGCCAGAGCATCTTTAGACCGAATGACCCGAGAAATAAGACAGTCTGATGAAATCAACACCAATATTCCGGAAGTAAATGATGACGCGATTAACCCATCGGTGTCGGAGCTTGAATTTAAAAACGGCCATGATATTTCTACGATCACTTACATTAGATATTATCTTGACGGAACAAATTTAAAAAGACAGCACATTGCTTATTATTTTTCAAACGATCCGAGTATATATGTTTACGCTGATATAATCGATGAGTTTGATAATCCGCCGTTAAAACTGATATTAGAGGACAGAATTATCGGCGAATATTTTTCTAATCTGGATTTTTGGGGATCTAATAATTTAATAAATATATATATTCAGTTACAAAATAAAGGACGCGATATTGAGGCGATGACCGCGGTTTATGGGAGAAACTTGTAACCACAATAACATTGTTAACACTCGCTTCGCTCGTTAATTGTTAAATTGTTTCATTGTTACGGCAACGATGCAAATAAACTTATAAAATAAATAATAATTTTTTACTCTCGTAACATAACAATGAAACAATTTAACAATATAGCAATCTAACAATTTAAACGTATAAATTATAAATAATGAAACTTACTAGAACTTACAACTTAGAACTTAGAACTAATAACAAGGGAGTCGTTCTTATCTTGACAGTCATTGTCATGACTATGCTTTTATTTTTAGGAACTTATTTCATGTCGTTTTCTTTAGGCGATTTTAAAATATCAACCAGCCACGCCTCTACTGTGCAGGGATATTATCTAGCTGAGGCCGGTTTAAATGAAATGCTTTATAAACTTAAAAATGATTCCAGTTATGAAACAGAATTTACGACTAATGCCAACTGGACAAAAACTTTTACGCGAGAAAACGGTTTATTTACTAATAG
>Ga0210057_1005842_pt1 | contig 15645 bp, 20 predicted proteins | sample CryGeyCG2114_010_2_FD_183968 | JGI IMG/M metagenome (GOLD analysis project Ga0210057, IMG submission 183968) | Groundwater microbial communities from aquifer - Crystal Geyser CG10_big_fil_rev_8/21/14_0.10 (SPAdes) (version 2) | ecosystem: Environmental > Aquatic > Deep subsurface > Groundwater ...
GCAACAAGCCCATCAGCATGTCTTAAAACAAGGCATTACCAAAAAACAAGTTTTTCAGTTATACAAAAAAATTCGTTCGGCCTTTCCGGATATTCCTTTATTTGTGATTGAATATGCCAATTGTGTTTATCGCCCCGGTATAAATGAATACTATCGGCAATTGGCTGAAAGCGGCGTGGACGGTTTGTTAATTCCTGATTTATCGCTGGAAGAATCAGCGCCGTTTTTATCAGCGGCGAACGAGCATAAAATAAGCCAGATTTTTATTGTCGCCCCCACCACCCCTAATGAACGGATAATAAAAATAAACCAGGCCAGCTCTGTTTTTCTGTATCTAGTCACAGTAACCGGCGTTACTGGCCAGCGCGAACAATTTCTCCAAGAAACAGCCGGCTTTATTAAAAAAGTAAAGCAAATAACACCCCTGCCCCTAATCGCTGGCTTTGGCATCAGTAAACCAGAACATGTTAAGCAAGCCATATCCGCGGGAGCTGATGGAGTAGTTAGCTGCTCGTCTATTATTAATTTAATTCGTCAAAACATGGCATCATCTCTGCCACGAGAAGCAACAGCGAAACTATTGGCGAACTACATAAATGATATGAAAAAAGCAGGAGCTTAACTGAATTGCAACAAATAAGAACGATCGTTCGTACTTGTTGTAAAATTTTATAGCAAGGTTTGCTTTGCGAGTTGGATTTTGCTAAAACAAAATTATATGGTAAAGATTAAATTTTCTGATGAAAAATTGAAAAAAATCGCTGAAAATTATGGCCTGATAGAGGTCTATCTTTTTGGTTCAAAAATAACTGGATATGAAAGAGAGGGGAGCGACCTTGATGTGGCGGTGAGGTTTCAGAATGGTTTGCCGGCTATAGCTCAAAGAGGGAAAATTTACGGCGATATTTTCGCTGATTTAAGCTCGGTTTTCAAAGGCGAAAAGGTTGACCTTTCGTTTATTGAAGAGACGCCTTTGCATTTGCAGTTTAAGATTGTTGCCCAAGGTGAAATGATTTACAGCAAAGAAAAAATTAAGTCGCTTAATTTTTTGGAAAAAATCGTCAATCAATATCGCGACTATAAATTTTTTATTGATGAATATTTTCAAGGGGTTTTAGCCAGAAAAATATGAACGATAAGCTAACAATTGACCGCGAGAAAATAATCGCTCGCGTTGAAGACATTAAAAACGCGCTTTTGGAATTGGGCAAAATTCCCAATAAAACAATGGCAGATTTCGCGGCGGATAAAAATTATTTTTATTTAGCCAGCTACTGGCTAAGAATCGCCATAGAAGGCGTGTTGACTATTGGCACCCATATACTTTCCCGGATGCCTGCCAACGGCCAACAAAAAAATTATACACAAATTATTTTATCGTTAGCTGATTATGGTATCTTACCCCGAGATTTTGCTCAAAAAATTAAAGGCATGGCCGGTTATCGCAATCGCTTGGCGCGCCTTTATTGGAATGTAAGCAAAGAAGAAGTTTTGAATACTTTGCAAAATGAATTAAGCGATTTTCAGAAATTTGTCGGCTACATTGAAGATTTTTTGGCTAAACAGTAAAATAGCAAAAAGAAACGGCCTACGAAACAAAAAAAATAAAGGGCAGACCTCCTCAGAACTGAACTCAAGTTTTTTGGAGGTCTGCCCTTTATTCTTTTAATTGGTGCCCTTAACCAGATTCGAACTGGTGTTGCTTGATTGAGAATCAAGAGTCCTAGGCCTCTAGACGATAAGGGCTATCGTTGGTTGTAAAGTTATTCCACTTTACCAAAATTGGCTATTTGCTTCAAGAGTTTGTTTTTGTTAAAATAAACTCGTGGTGGTGTTAATAATAAGTAACGAGATGGTTGCAAAACTATTCCTGCTACAATTTTATCTTTTCGGCTGCGTCATCGTCAGACTTCGCAAAATGCTTTTCGCCGTAGCTGGGCTACGGCCTCAAAACATTTTGCTCGTCTTCCTCGCCTCGCTCGAAAATCTAAAATTTCGCTACGAAATAGTTTTGCAACCATCTCAACATAAAATTATGCCTGAAGATTTAAATAAAGACAATTTTAGAGAAAGCTTTGAGGACTCCCGGCCCATAACGCCAGAAACAAACATTGACCAAGGCCAAGTTGAATCAAAAACTTTAGAAAAAGAAAGGGCGCTTATTGAGCAACGACTAGGAGATTATGCTTCGCAAGGCAAGACAGCACCAGCCGTTAAAAACGATGACAAAGTAAAGGTTCTTCAAGAAGCGGAAAAAGTGCGCGACATAAAAGTTGAAGGTCGCAAAATTGAGCGCTTAGTCGGCCTGGCTCAAAAATATAGCGTGGCTTTTGCCATAGAAGTGGCTAAGAAAACCGATGACGCTTGTTTGCTGGATTTATTTCACGACGAATTAGTTAAGCAAAAGTTAAAGCCGTAATATTATGTGGTTAATCTTTGTTATTATCATAGTAATTGTTCTGGCTAGTTTTATTCTGACCAAGCTGATTTTCGCTAAAAAGAAAAAAATTAATCGCTTAAGCCAGAGCTTGGAGATGTCGTTGTTTGAGGTGCGTATGCCTAAATACGAAAGAAAAGAGCAAGATCAAAAGCAAGATTTCAAGGCCTTGATTCAGCAAATGGAGCAGGTTTATGCTAGCTTTCTTTATGTGAGGAAACCATCGCTTAAGCAAAAGTATTTAGGCGGCTATCAAATGCCTCGCGTTATTTTAGAAATTGCTTCCAAAGTAGGGGAGTCAGACATTGCTTTCTATGCGGCTGTGCCTAATTTTATGGAAGGTGGCTTAGAAAAAGCTATTCAGGGTGTTTTCCCACAGGCCATAGTAGAAAAAGTGCCTGGCGATTATACGGTTTTTGAGCCCGAGGCCAAAGTGGCTGGCCGACGAGTTTTTCTAAAAGACAGTTTTTATTTTCCCATCAAAACATTTAAAAGTTTAGAAAAAGACCCTCTTTCTTCTATCACCAACGCCTTAAGTAAAATTAAGCCTGAAGAAGGGGCGGCCATTCAAGTTGTGCTCAAGCCGTCTTTACTTGATATTAAGAAAAAAGAAGAAAGAATTTTGTCAGCCATTGTAGAAAGAGGCCATGGCGTGCGGCTGGCCGTGGCGCAGGCCAACCGCCACTGGACAGCGGCTTGGCTATTTGCTTTTTTAGACGCTTTCTTTACCGCCGGGCCCAAACAACAACAGCAAGAACAAGAAAGGCAGGGCAAGGAAATGCAAAAAGAAAGAACCGCCAATGATTTTATTATTCAGGCGGTTAAAGCCAAAGCCCAAGAACAAATTTTTGAAGTTAATATTCGCTTGGTGGGCGTGGCCCCGGATTTAGGCCGAGCCGAAGAAATTGCCGAGCATATCGCGGGCGCTTTCGCCCAATTTAGCAACACGCTTAATGGTTTCAAAATGGCCAAGGTGAAAAAGAGATGGTTAAAACGATTTCTTTACGATTTTAGCTTCCGAGATTTTAACCCCAAAGAAAAAATTATTTTGAATCTTGAAGAACTAACCAGCGTTTATCATTTTCCCATGCCTCAATTGGAAACGCCCAATATCAAGTGGGCTAAAAATAAAGAAACAACTCCGCCCACTGAATTTTCTGAAACTGTCGGGGCCGGGCTAAACTTAATCGGGCAATCCTCATATCGAGGCGAGGATAAACCAATTTCTTTTGTGTCCAGAGACGACCGTAGACGGCATTTTTATATTGTCGGGCAAACTGGTGTGGGTAAAAGCACCTTACTGCGGGAGATGATTCGCCAAGACATTGAAAAAGGCGAGGGCGTGGGCGTGATTGACCCCAACGGCGACTTAGTTGAAGATATTTTGGCTATTATCCCCAAAGAAAGAGCGGATGATGTGGTTTTGTTTGAATCGTTTGATATGCAACGGCCCTGCGGCTTGAATATGTTGGAATGGAAAACGCCTGACCAAAGGGATTTTGCCATTTCCGAGATGATTGGTATTTATACCAAGCTTTTTCCGCCCGAAATTATCGGCCCGATGTTTGAGCACTATATGAGAAATGCTATGTTGGCTTTGATGGCCGACAAAAATGACCTGGGCACTTTGGCGGAAATTCCCCGCATCTTTACCGACAAGGCCTTTATGGAAAGCAAGGTGGCGCATGTTACCGACCCGTTGGTGCAAACATTTTGGCAGCAAGAATGGTCGCAAACTACCGGCCAAACCAGGTCCGATATGCTTGGTTATGTGGTATCCAAAGTGGGCCGATTTGTGGGCAATGAAATGATGCGCAATATCATTGGCCAGCAAAAAAGCAGTTTTGACTTGGAGGATATAATGAATAATAAAAAGATATTTTTGGCCAATTTGTCTAAGGGTTTAACCGGCGAGATGAACGCGAGTTTGCTGGGCTTAATCTTGGTCTCTAAAATGCAATTAGCCGCTTTCCGCAGAGCTAGCATAGCCCAGGAAGATCGTCAGGATTTCTATTTATACATTGACGAATTTCAAAATTTCACCACCGATAGTATCGCTATTATTTTGTCCGAAGCCAGAAAATACCGCTTAAATTTGATTTTGGCTCACCAGTTTATGCCCCAACTCACCGAACAAATTAGAAACGCGGTTATCGGCAATGTGGGCAGTATCGCTTGCTTTCGGGTGGGCGCGATGGACGCTGAATTTTTAGAAAAACAATTTGAGCCGGAATTTTCCCGCTATGACCTCTTGAACATTGATAACTTTAATTTTGTGGTTAAGATGATGATTAACAATAAAATTTCCTCGCCCTTTAAGGTAAAGACTGTCAAACCGAAAGAGGGCGATATTAATATGGCGCCTTTAATCAAGCAATTATCAAAATTAAAATACGCTCGGCCCCGCAACATCGTGGAAAGAGAAATAGCCGAGCGCACCAAACTAACTTTTTAATGATGAAAAACATAGAGCCAAAAATGAAAATGCGTTTTGCTGATGACGACTGGTCGTCAAGTTTTGACGAACTTAATGAAAAAGAAAACGGCTTGAAAAGCCGTTTAATGGAGGCCAGACGGCAATTGAATATCCTGCGCAGTAATGCCTCAAAGAACGATTTGGAACAAAAATCCGTCATAGAAAAAGCGCAAAAAGCTATGCAGGATTATCGCGAGGCCTTAACCGAGGTAGAGCTTCTAATTAAGCAAAGAAAGACCGGTTCGGCTTAATGAGCCTCTAAATTTTCAAGCCCTCGCAAGGGCGTAGAAAATTTAGTTAGGCGAATTTTACCCCGTGAAGTAGCCCGCCAAGGGCGGGCGCCTACTTCATGGGGTGTAAGAACTCATAAATTCACTCACCCTAACGGGCTCGTTCATTAACGATTTCTAACATGAACAACGATATCATTGTTTTTATTTTATTTTTATTAACAATAGCTGGCCTGGCCGGTGTTATTTTTTATATTAAAAAAATAGCTTCTTCAGCTAAAAATACCAGTCAAGACCAAACCGGATTGGGCATTTTGAAGCAGGACTTAGAAGCCATTAAAAACGAAATCAAAGAGTCCAGGGAACGCAATATGGAATCAATGGAACGCCAGCTGGGCGAAAGCCGCCGCCACACCGAAAAACAACTGCAAGAAAGCCGGCAAATTGTGCGCGATGTGACCGAGCGATTAACTCGGCTTGATGAAACCAACAAGCAAGTAATTGGCTTTGCTGAACAGTTGCAATCGCTGGAAAACATTTTGAAAAACCCCAAACAGCGAGGTAATTTAGGCGAATACACCTTGGAGCTTTTATTAGAGCGCTCTTTTAGCCCCAAACAATACGGCAAGCAGTATCAATTCAAAAACGGCGAAACGGTTGATTTCGCGCTTTTTATTGGTGATAAAATTTTGCCCATTGACTCTAAATTTTCGCTGGAAACCTATAATAAAATCATTCAAGAAAAAGACCAAGCCAAAAGAGAACAGCTGGAAAAAGTTTTTAAGCAAGATCTCAAAAACAGAATTGATGAAACCGCCAAATATATTCGGCCTCAAGAAAACACTTTTAATTTTGCTTTGATGTTTATCCCGGCTGAAGGCATTTATTACGATTTATTGATTAACGAAGTTGGCGCGGTCAACACCCGCGACCTGATTGAATACGCGGTGCAGAAAAAGGTGAGCATTGTTTCACCCAATTCTTTTTACGCTATGTTGCAAACTATTCTGGAAGGGCTCAAGGCGTTTCAAATTGAAAAATCTGCCTTGGAAATTCGCAAAAATGTAGAGGCCTTGGGCGGGCATCTGGTTAAGTTTGACGAGTATATGAAAAAATTAGGCAACCACTTAGACACGGCTTGCGGTTTTTACAACACGGCCTACAAAGAGCTGGGCAAAATTGACAAAGATGTGGTAAAAATAACCGAGGGCGAGCGGCAAATTGAACCATTACAGATTGACAAACCAAGTATTTTAGAGTAATTTTAATTATATGACGCTTCAGCGTCACCCTGAGCACCAGCGAAGGGTCTCTTATATGAGATTCCTCGCTTCGCTCGGAATGACAGCAAACCATCAATTTTTCATTAAACTTATATGTCTTTTGCAGTAATCAAAACCGGCGGGAAGCAATACCTAGTTTCCGAAGGTAAAAAATTAAAAATAGAAAAATTAGAAGCCGAAGAAGGCAAAGAAGTTGTTTTCAACGAGGTTTTATTGTTGGAAGGAAAAAACAAATTGGAAATTGGCTCTCCTTTACTGACTGGCGCAAAAGTGACGGGCAAGGTTTTGAAGCAGGGGCGAGCAGACAAAATAGTAGTTTTCAAGTATAAGCCCAAAAAGCGCTACAAGAAAAAACAAGGCCACCGCCAATCCTTCACCGAGGTGGAAATAACAGGGGTCAACTAATAGCATAAAACTAATAACAAACAAAAAAACTCGCTTTAGCGAGTTTTTTGTTTTGCTTAATTCTAAAGGAATTACAGTGAGCGGAGCGAACGATTCTTGGCAAATTGAAAATTCGTAAATTGAAAATTTACTTCCGGCCCTCCAGGGCGGAAGTGATGGTTTCTTGGTCGGCGTATTCAATTTCGCCGCCGACCGGCAGGCCTCGGCCCAGCTGGGTAAGTTTTACTGCAATTGTTTCTAAACTTCGTTGGATTTTCAAAGCAAGCTGGCGGCCTTCCAAGGTTGGGTCAAGCGCTAAAATAATTTCTTTAATCGCTGATTTTTTTATACGAACGATTAAGTTTTTTAATTGCTGTTCTTCATTATTGGCGTCCCAGATAAAATAAAGGCCTTTGAATTGGCCTGTTTTTTCAATAGTTTCCAAATCAACTTCTTTTTCTATCACGCAAACCACGGCTTGGTCGCGCTGGCTATCCGAGCAAATGGCGCACAAGCCATTAGTTTGTTGTTCGGTTTCATATGACTTGCCGCACCAGTCGCACAGTTTAATTTTGTTTTTTAGGTTTTTAATGGCTTCTAATAAATTATCAACTTCTGATTGGTCGCTTTTAATTAAATAAAAAGCAAACCGTTGGGCGGTTCTCCGTCCAACAGTGGGAAATTTAATAAATAAATCAACTAATTTTTGCGCAGCAGGGGGTAGCATAGTAAAGTATCAAAAATATCTGTGATGCTTAATTTGTGCGATCGCACAAATTAAGCATAACGACTGCTATTTATTCGCCGTATTTTTTATCAAGGTCGCGAAACACCATACGGGCTTCGTCAAAGAAAAGCTCCACTTTGCCCACTGGGCCGTTACGGTGTTTGGCGATAATAATTTCCGCGATGCCCGGCCGCTCGCTATTTTCTTTGTAGCGGTCCTCTCTGTAAATAAACATGACCACATCCGCGTCCTGCTCAATCCCGCCACTCTCGCGCAGGTCGGATAAACGAGGAATGGGTGGCATGCGTTGCTCAACGGCCCGCGACAGTTGTGAAATTACCAAAATAGGAATGTTGAGGTCTTTGGCTAACCCTTTTAGAGCGCGAGAATTTTCAGTAACTTGCTGTACCAAGCTTAGGGAAGGATTGCGGTGTTCCATTAATTGCAAATAGTCAATAATCAAAAGCCCCAAGCCCTTATCAGCAGCTAGTCTTCGTGCCATAGCCCGCATTTGTAAAATACTGGTGCCCGAGGAGTCGTTAATGTAAATAGGCGCGTCGGATAGAATAGACATAGCCGACTGAATTCTTTCAAAGTCGTTGTATTCGCCCTCGTCGGACAGCCGGCCTGTTCTTAACCGCCAAGAGTCAATGTTGGCTTGAGCGGATATTAAGCGGTCAATGATTTGATCTTTGGACATTTCTAAACTAAAAATACCCACTGGAATTTTGCCGAAACAAGCCACATTCTGGGCGATATTAATAGCCAATGACGACTTTCCGATGCTCGGCCTGGCGGCCAAAATAATCATATCGGATTTCTGAAAACCTGAAAGCATATTGTCCAGCGACTTAAAGCCAGTAGAAATACCTCTTAGCCCGCCTTGATTTTTAGAAAGCTCGTCAATTCTTTGCCAGGTTTCTTCTAAGCTGTCTTTGATGTGGCTGAAAGACTGGGTAAGATTTTTTTGAGCGATGCTGAAAATCTTTTTCTCGGCCATATCAAGCAAACTATCTACATCTTCGGTTTCTTGCTGGGCGATTTCTGAAATTTCATAGCCCGCTGAAATGAGTTCCCGCAAAACTCGTTTTTCCTGAACAATTTTAGCGTAATTGGCGATATGGCTGGCTGTGGGCACTATGTTAACTAATTCAGTAAGGTAGGAAGCACCTCCTATTTCGTCCAATTCGTTTCTGATTTTAAGCTTGGCTGAAACACTCAAAATATCAATGGGCTCTCCTTTTTCAAGAAGCTCCAGTATTACTTCATAAATCCTGCAATGCTGGCTCTTATAAAAATCCTTTACTAAAAGAAAATCCACCACTTTATAAATGGAGACGGGATCAATCATTAAGCAACCCAAAAGAGATTTTTCCGCCTCAATATTCTGGGGCGGCAGTTTGTCTTGACTGGTCATATTATGTTTCATTATATCCTTGGTTTGGTTTTTAGCAAGCTTAGCCAGCAACGGGCTGGTAACAAACTGTGGGAAACCTTGATGACCTTTAGCTTGCGCGCTGTAATAAAAAACCCGTCTCTTGGGCGAGTTTCAGTCAATTAAATTCAATAAACAATAATTTTAAACTATTTTTTCCGCTTTTTCTTTTTCTTCTAATCTTTCAACCTTTTCTCTGGTTTTTTCTATGTCATTGTATAAAAAGTTTAATAAATCCTGCGGCTCAATTTTTGATTTTTGAGGGGCTTCTTGATGGCTGTGGGGACACGGCTTAGCTTCTTTGGCCATGGCTGTTTCTATAAAATCAGTTAAATCTTCTCCTCGCAAACCGTGTTGCCAGCCTACATTTTTACGGGCTTCCTTTCCATTTCTGGCAGAAGTTTCGTCCTGTATAGTTGGAAAATTTTCTTTTCCTCTTACTTCAAATTTCGGCGGCATATTTTTATTCTTAAATCTTTTTTATTACTGGACCTTGAGGAGTATCCTCAATTTCATATCCTTGTTTGGCTATTTCATTTCTAATTTCATCAGCTTTAGCCCATTTTTTATCTTGGCGGGTTTTTTCTCTGGCTTGAGATAGCCGGTTAATTTCTACTGGTATTTTTTCTTTTTTAATTTTATCTAAATCCAAGCCAAAAACTTTGTCCATATCCAAAATCAACGAATGTTTTTCTTTGCTTGACAGAGCTGGATCGTTTGTCATTTGCCACATCAACGCCAACGCCTTGGGCGTATTTAAGTCATCACTAATAAAGTCCAGAAATTTCTTTTGATAAGCTTCCTCAAGATTGACCGAGACCGAGGGCAGCCCTCCGCTAATTCCAAGTTGAAGTATTTTCGCGGAAAGGTTTTGCAAAGCGTTCTGGCTAGCTTCTAAGCTTTTCCAGGTAAAATCCATATTTGATCGGTAATGCGCGGTTAAAAACAAATAACGCAGAGATAGGGGATTAAACCCTTTTTTTATTAAATCGTCTAAGTTAACAACATTGCCGATTGATTTGCTTATCTTGCCGCCTTCAATATTTAAAAATTCGCCGTGCAACCAATAATTGGCCATTATTTTGCCATAAGCCCCTTGGGCTTGGGAGATTTCATTAGTATGGTGAATTTGAATGTGGTCAATGCCGCCGCAATGAATGTCAAAGGGAATACCTAAATTTTTAATACTCATCACCACGCATTCGGTGTGCCAGCCCGGAAAGCCGCGGCCCCAAGGCGAATCCCATTCCATTTGCCGCTGAACGCCCGGGCCGGTTAGTTTCCATAAAGCGAAGTCCGTGATATTTTTTTTGCCTGCCGCTCCCTCAATTCTAGCTTTGGCTTTTAGTTCTATTGGTTTTTTATTGCCCCGCAAAACGCCATAATTTTTTAATTTTGAAGTATCAAAATAAACGCCGTCAGCAATTTGGTAAGTAAAGCCCTTTTGCTCTAAAATTTTAATTAAATCAATTTGCTCTTTGATGGTGTCGGTGGCTTTAACCCAAACTGTCGGCTCTTTGATGTTTAAGTTTTTTAAGTCATTCTGAAAATGCTTAGTGTAAAAATCAGCCACTTCCCAGACCGTTTTATTTTCCCGCAAAGCGCTTTTTTCCAGCTTGTCCTCGCCCGTGTCAGCGTCAGAGGTTAAATGCCCCACATCAGTAATGTTCATAATATGCTTAACAGCATAGTTGTTATAAAGCAAAACCCTTTTGAGAATATCCTCAAAAAAATAAGTTCGCAAATTACCAATGTGGCTGAACCAATAAACCGTTGGCCCGCAGGTGTAAATCCCGACTGTTTTGGCCTCAATTGGCTTAAACTCCTCTTTTTTTCTTGTAAGGGTATTGTAAAGCTTAATCATATTTTGATTTTTTCATTATAATCTTTTTTGCTTTTTTGTTCAAATTTTGCTAAATTAAAAAAATGTCAAACTTAGTCATATATAGAAAATACCGACCCAAAACCTTCAGCGAGGTTATCGGCCAAGAGCATGTCATCAGAACCATCACCAACGCCATCAAAGAAAATATGGTGTCGCATGGTTATCTTTTCGCTGGCCCGCACGGCACCGGCAAAACTACCTTAGCGCGGCTTTTGGCTAAGGCCTTGAATTGCCAACAACGAAAAGACGGCCAGTTTGAGCCGTGCAATCAGTGCGACTCGTGCTTGGAAATCAATCAGGGCAACGCCATTGACCTGATTGAAATAGACGCCGCCAGCAATCGCGGCATTGACGAAATCCGTGAGCTCAAAGAGGGGATTCGTTTTCGGCCAGCCAAGTCAAAGTATAAGGTGTTTATTTTGGACGAGGCGCATCAGCTATCCAAAGACGCCGCCAACGCTTTGTTAAAAACATTGGAAGAGCCGCCCAGCCACGCTGTGTTTATTCTAGCCACCACCGAGAGTCATAAAATGATCCCGACAATTTTATCCCGTTGTCAAACCTTTGATTTCAGAAAACTGCAAATGCCAGAAATTATCGCTCGTTTGGAAACTATCTTAAAGCAAGAAAAAATTTCTTATGAGCCCGAAGTTGTTAAGCTGATAGCCAGCCAGGCCTCGGGAGCCATGAGAGACGCGGAATCATTGCTTGACGAAGTGGTTAGCTTTACCGGCCAGAACGGCAAAATTGCCTTAAAAGAAGTGCAGATTTTGCTGGGGCTGTCCGATAGAGGGGCTATTTTTCAATTTATAAATTTTCTCAAAGACAAAAAAGCCAAAGAGGCCATTGAATTTATTGACCAATCAATCCACAAAGCAGTCGACCCCAAAGAGTTTATCCGAGCGGTTATTCAGCATTTGCGAGAATTTTTACTTTTGAAAATTGATATTCAATTGCAAAGCCCGATAGTGTTGTCGCTCACCAGCGAAGAAAAAAAGCAATTCATTGATTTGGCCGGAGGCTTTACCGAGCAGCAAATAAAAGCAATGTTGGAAAAGTTTATGGAAGCTGAAAACAAAATGCGAACCGCCACTATTTTACAGCTTCCCTTAGAGCTGGCCATAGTTGAAATCTGCCTGGGGAAGTGATTGAGTCATTAAGTCATTAAGTCATTAAGTGATTAAGTCATTAAGTGATTAAGTGATTAAGTGTATGAGTAATATAAAATCATTTCAGGATTTAAATATTTGGAAGGAAGCTCATCGATTGGCTATAGAGATTTACAAAATCACGAATAATTTTCCGAAAGAAGAAATCTATGGGTTGACTCCTCAATTAAGGAGAGCAAGTGTTTCAATTCCGAGCAATATTGCAGAGGGAATGGGGAGAAATACAACGAAAGAATTGCTGAATTTTCTTTATAACGCGCGTGGCTCGCTATCTGAAGTTTTATACCAATTATTGTTAGCAAATGACTTGAAATATATTGAGGAAAGCGTATATAGAAATATGGACGAAAGATATAACGGACTTGGTAAGGGAATTAATGTTTTTATTTCTAAACTAAAGAACAAGTGATCAAGTAAGTAAATAAGTCCTTAGTCATTGAGATGGTTGCAAAACTATTCCTGCTGCAATTTTATCTTTTCGGCTGCGTCATCGTCAGACTTCGCAAAATGCTTTTCGCCGTAGCTGGGCTACGGCCTCAAAACATTTTGCTCGTCTTCCTCGCCTCGCTCGAAAATCTAAAATTTCGCTACGAAATAGTTTTGCAACCATCTCATTGAGCCACTTAGGCACTCAATCACTTGATGACTCAATCACTTGATGACTCAATCACTTGATGACTCAATCACTTGTATTGTATTGCGGGATGGTGTAACGGTAACACATTTGGCTTTGAACCAAAAGACTCTAGGTCCGATTCCTAGTCCCGCAGCTGATTAAAATATTTTATTGTAACCATTTCTATGTATCATGTCTATATCATTGAATGTAATGACGGCGCTCTCTATACCGGCATTACCACCGATGTAGGCCGCCGGTTCCAAGAACACCGCTTGGGTAAGGGCGGCGCCTATACCCGAGCCAACAAAGCAAAAAAATTGCTCTACACCGAAGAATGCCAAAACAGAAGCTCGACCCTAAAACGCGAAGCCGAAATTAAGAGTTGGCCCCGCCAGAAAAAACTGGCGTTGATTAAAATGAAAAAATAAACGAGAAGAGTTATGGACTTATATCAAAACATAGCAAAAATTATAAAGCGGGAGATTTGCGACAGCGAGGAAACCTACCGCGAGTTTTGCCAACGGCTGGAGCAGGGGAGCTTAACCCGAGATGAAAACCCCTTAACGCATTTTGGCACTTTTTTCTTGCCTTTTAATCCAAAAAACAAACAATTATTTTTAGCGCATCACAAAAAATCAGGGCTATGGATAGCGCCGGGCGGGCATATTGATAAAGGCGAGATACTGCTGGAAACTCTTAACAGGGAAATCTGGGAAGAGTTGGGCGTTAAAGACCATTTCAAAGAAGCGCCTAACCCATTTTTATTAACAATTACCAGAATCAATAACACTACCCAACCCTGCAAAACCCACTATGATATTTGGTATTTAATGACTACCGACGGAGCAAATTTTAATGTTGACCCTCAAGAATTTTATAGCACTAAATGGCTAAGCATAGATGAAGCGCGAAAAATAGTTACAGCCCCCACTAATATAGCCGCCCTAAAAATGTTATGCTAATTTTTACTCCTTTTGCTTTTATACTTTTAAGAGTTTTGTCGGGCATCATTCCTCCCATACCGGGATTTATGATTGACACCATCGGCATTGCTTTGTTCGGGTCGGTTTTTGGGCTTCTTTACGCTGAAATTGGAGTAATGATAGGGGCGATTATTTCGTTTTTTATGGCCAGAAAATTTAGGGATTCTTTTTTAGCTAAAAAACTCTTTTTAGAAAAAATCCATAACTGGGAGGTAAAAATTCCGGAAAACAAAAAATTTTGAGCATTGGTTTTAATGCGCCTGCCCGCCACCGCTATATTTGATATCTTAAACTACGCTATCGGACTAACCAAGATGAGCTTCGCTAAATTTTTCTTTTCCACTTTAATTGGCAGTTTGCCCGCGATGATTTTGTTTTACTTTTTCGGTGGCTGGGTTTTCCAGCAGGGGATTTATTACTTCGTTGCTTTTTTAGCGGCAATAATTATCCTTTGGCTTATTTTTAGAAAAAAGTTATAATGAGATGGTTGCAAAACTATTCCTGCTACAATTTTATCTTTTCGGCTGCGTCATCGTCAGACTTCGCAAAATGCTTTTCGCCGTAGCTGGGCTACGGCCTCAAAACATTTTGCTCGTCTTCCTCGCCTCGCTCGAAAATCTAAAATTTCGCTACGAAATAGTTTTGCAACCATCTCAATCTTAAAATCAATTAAAAAATGTGAAGTTCAACTTCAGCATTTTCTGTTTGCGAGGTTATCCTATAGTTGGGCTAACGCTATCACAAGACCAGCAACCAAGGTTTGATTTCTTGAGACAGCCCCATTTGTCAGGGTTGAGTGTGGGTCAGTCGGATCACCACCTAATTTTTCAGCCACAACCGAGCCAGCAGTGGTGGTGGCAAAACCGCGCTCTTTGGCTATGGCCAGGCAATCTTCCGGAAAAACCACGCCCGGGGTGGTCGCCACAATGCGGCGATTGTCTAGCGTTAAAACCACAATAATTGCCAGATCAATAGTCAGCGGATTTTCGCTATTCTCTGTTATGAAAATTCCGCTCTCAATGCCTATGGCCACGGCCTCCGGGCTTTGCGCTTTAGCCCCTTGCGCTCGGCTGAACGCCCCTTGATATGTTTCGTTCAACCCAACTGGTTGTTCGTTTTGGTCCGATGCCGCCTTAACACCAACCACAGACGCCAACAAACCAAGTTGTTGGCAGGCCTGCTTAACCGCCTCAATTTTATGTTGGCTGGTTGAGCCCAGCGCTATTTTTATTTCTTTTTCCATAATTTTAATACCCCCTAAAAATACAATAACACAAAACTTTTTTGCAAAAAAGAGTTCAAGTATTGTATAATAAATTAGCTAACCTTGAGTGTTGCATTATGTGAGCGATCGTTCATATCTTGCAACAGTCAAGGTTAGCTGAATATTAATAAAAATATGAAAATATATTTTGCCGGAGCTATAAGGGCAGGCCGAGACAACCAAGAAATTTACCAGCAAATTATTGAACGCCTTAGGAAATACGGCAAGGTTTTAACCGAACACATCGGCAGAAAGAACTTGACTGCTGACGGCGAAAATTTGCCCGAAAAAAAATCTACGACCGCGATATGGGCTATCTTCAAGAGGCCGACATTTTGCTGGCGGAAATTACAACCCCTTCTTTGGGCGTTGGCTATGAAATTGCCAAGGCGGAGCAATGGGGCAAAAGAGTGCTTTGTTTGTATAAAAAATTTGACGATGGTAAAAAGATTTCGGGTATGATTAAGGGCAATAAAAATTTGACGCTCAAGGAATATCATGATTTGCAAGAAGCCCTGCAATTTGCTGACGAATTTTTTGATTTTTTGAACGATAAATAATATATGAAAATTATTAAAACCGAGAAAATTTTTGGCGGAAAATTTCTCAATGTTTTCAGAAAAATTTTAATAAGGTGGATTCAAGTTTCTAATTCAACAAATTTGTTAAAAGCTTCGTAGGGAGTTTGCCAGTCCAAGGTCTTTCTGGGACGGCCATTCAAGAGATGCTGGACATGCTTAATTTGTTTACGGG
>Ga0210057_1005844_pt1 | contig 15643 bp, 16 predicted proteins | sample CryGeyCG2114_010_2_FD_183968 | JGI IMG/M metagenome (GOLD analysis project Ga0210057, IMG submission 183968) | Groundwater microbial communities from aquifer - Crystal Geyser CG10_big_fil_rev_8/21/14_0.10 (SPAdes) (version 2) | ecosystem: Environmental > Aquatic > Deep subsurface > Groundwater ...
AACTGTTTGCCTCGTGACTCCAAAAACTTTAGCAACAACATTTATGGGGTTGCCTTGCTTTACTGATTTTGTCATGAGTTTCCTCTCGATGGGTGTTAATCTCATGTGCTAAGGCGGGAGAAATCCCGCCACCTCTTTTAATTATTGAAGTAATTAGAAATGAACTAATTTTCGGTTGTAAACCATGTTAAGTTAGAGGGTTTACTTTACATTTTTTGAATTTTACTTTTCATTTTCCAAATTCTAAATTCCAAAAATACATTTCATCATGAACCCCTCATTAAGAAGTCAGTACATTCTCATCGTTCGTTCGTCAGAGAAGAAATCCAAGCAAGGCCGGATTTCTTCATCATTCATTTCTGAACGACTTTGTCTCGAAGCTATTGATGGTTTTGTATAGTACTTTTCCCGCGTCCAAAACATTTAAATAAAGTATATACTTGTATATACTATGAAAATAATAAAACAAGTTGTCGAAATTGGTAATGGGGCAGCAGTATATGTCCCCAAAGAATACAAAGGTAAAGAGGTGACGATCATTCTTCCAGATGGTATTAAAGATGTAAGAAAAAGGATTATGGGGGGATTAATACAATTTATGCCCAATGTCATGGGTATTTATCTCTATGGAAGTTATGCGAGGGGTGAAGAAACTAAGAGTTCAGACATTGATATTCTCATTATAGTGGAGGAAAAAGATGAAAAAATAAAAAAAGTTATGGAAGAGGAATATTCTTTAGATGTTCGTATTGTAACTCTCAATTCATTAAAGAAATCGTTGACGACTCTTCCCCTTTTAATATTGCCCGTCCTTAAAGAATCAAAAGTCTGGCTCAATCCTCTCCTCCTTGAAGAATTAAAAAAGCACAAAGTGGATTTTAATAAATTTAAATGGAATTTTGATGAAATAAAAAGAACGATTAAGATCATAGAGGGCTTCATAAATTTAGATGATGAAATGAGCTCATCTCATATTTACTCATTGATGATGAGGGTAAGACTGTGTTATATCATAGAATGTTTATTAAAAGAAAAAAATTTCAGCAATGCCGGTGTTAAGAATTTATTAATAAAAAATGGATTTGAATCCCAAATTGTAGACAGATTTTTTAAGATATATAGGGGGGTAAGGGAAGAGAATGAATCTGACGAAAGGGTCACTAAAGAAGAGATAGTAAAATTATTATATTTTTTAAAGGGATATTCCCATATTCAAGAAAATGAATCGAAAAAAAAGAACAAAAAAAGGAATTGAATCAATAGAAAAAGAGCTTGAAATTCATCGCAAGAAACTCAAGAATGCTATCGATGGAGGGAATGAAGAGTTAACAGGGTACTACATTAAAGACATTGAAAGGCTTGATAAACAATTAGAAAAAAAGAAAGATATCCTTGATTGATCCTTTTTATCAATTACGTAAGAACATAGCTTTCTTATGAAAACTTGTCATTACTCTCGACGAATTTTGAATTTACTTATTACCTCGGTCAAATTAGTTCTCAAATGTTTATTTCTGTTACTTTTTTCATTTTCTGAATTCATTTCTTCATTGAAATAAATTTTTATGCTCAATAACCCCTTGATCATGAACTGCTCTTAAAAAATCGTTACCTTCTCACCGTTTCGTCCACAGAGCAAATCATGAAGAATGCTGATTTGTGAGTCAGTATAGCAAATAACATAAATTTTCGGAAAAATTTTGTTATTTGTCTATTTTAGGAAATAACTTCGCAAATATACTGAAATTAAAGTTATTTCCTATTAATCTCTCTATCAAATTTGAATTTACTTTAAATTTAATCGCTAATTTTTCTTGCGAAGCAATAATTCCGTTCCACAAATCTTTTATAATCTTCAAAGTTAATAAAATCATGGCCAGTACAAATCAATCCCCTTTTTATCAGCAAGCTGAAGTGAAATATCTTAACGCGCAGACAGATCAAGATCGTTTAAAATATCTCGAAGAGATGATTAAAGAATGTCCAAAACATAAATCGGCGGAAAAGATGCTCGCTAATCTAAAGATACGTCGAAAAAAACTTCTCGAAAAACTCGAAAGATCCGCAAAAACTAAAAAGGGATCTTCATCAAAAAATGCTATAAAGAAACACGACTTGCAAGGGGTATTAGTCGGAAAAGCAAATTCCGGAAAATCATCTCTCCTAAAAGATTTGACAAACACAAATCCATTCGTATCTGAATTTCCGTTTTCAACGAGAAATTCTCAGCAAGGAATGCTGAATTATGGGGGTGTCCTTATTCAACTAGTAGAATCTCCCTCGATAGATTCGGATTATTTTGATAAAGGAGTTGTTAATACAGCAGACACAATATTATTAACTATAACAAAAATTGATGACATCCAGGAAATAGAATCAAAGATAAACAATCCGACTGCTAAAAGGATAATACTATTCAATAAATCAGATCTACTTAACGAAAATGATAAAAGAAAAATCGCTTCTTATCTTCAGAGTAAAAAGTACAATTTTATTTTAGTCTCTTCGGAGTCCCAAGAGGGTTATGATGAATTAAAAAAGAAATTGTTTTCTTCATTTGGAAAAATAAGGATTTTTACAAAAGAGCCAGGCAAACTAAAGAGCAATAAACCTATTATACTCTCTCCAGAATCTACTGTGCATACCGTCGCTGAAAAGATTCTCCACGGCTTTTCAAAACAAGTGAGCGAAACGAGAATTTGGGGTCCTTCATCAAAATTCGGCGGCCAAAAAGTAGGAATGAATCATGTTTTGAAAGATTTGGACATTGTCGAGTTTAAGACGAGATGAAAGCTAATTTCAGTGGTTTTTCTACTTCAAAAAAGATTCATAATCTCATCTAAACTTTATATCTGTGAATAAATAAAGTAAATCAAAAGTGGTTTTTAACGTTATAAGAAGAAGCAAATTTGATAGTCCACTATGAAAAAAACTTGATATTCCGATAATCATGATAAGAGAATATAAGCTTAGATTTATTTTGTCATTAAAAGAATATTTTTTATTTTTTATTTGCAAGAATATTGCAGTTCCAAAGACGAATAACAGACTAAACTTAAAAGAATAAGAGATGAGTGGATTTAATTTAACATATTCATCAAATATCAACATAAAAAGAGGCAATGCGATGATAAAGGATAGAATTAAAATCTTTTCATTGCAATCTGAGACGATTTTTTCAGCAGGATTATTTTCAAATTCTTTTTCATTGAAAAAGGAGTAAATAAAATTAAAGAGATATGAAAAGAGAATGATAATGGATGCAATAATTATTACTTTAAGATTAAAAATAAATAAATAGTTGAGTAAGACGAGAATAATAACTGGGATGAAGATTAAAACCTGCGAAAAGATAAAAAGTTTAAAAGTTTCCATCTCGAGAGGATATTTTTTATATGACCTTTTGGAAGATTTCTCGGAAGAAGAAATTTTTTTATTAAATTTTATTTCATAGAACCCACTCTCATCTTTTGAGGCAATAGATATTTTTAATAGTGCAAAAAAGAAAACAAGAATAATCTCAATCCATAATACGAGTAAATAACTTTCAAAATAACCATTATAATACAACATATCAAACAAAATCAATAAGTTAGTGACAACTACAACAAAAAATCCGGGAGTAATAACCGATTTTCTGTCTCTTTTCATATATTTAAAACTAAAAAGAGATTTATATATTTACTGAATTATTATGAAAGAATTCCTTACAAAAAAATCCAAACAATTCCCCCTATTTAATCATTTATCTTATCAAATATATTCAAATATTTGCGAAAAGATTTATAATCCTATGAAGAGGTTTAGATTGAATGGGAATTTTTGATATACTTCTTCCGAGAGAAGATAAATTTTTTGATTATATGATAAAACAGGCAAATATTCTTTATGATACTTCAAGACTTTTTAGTGAATTCATCCATAACCTAAGTAAAATCAGCGAAGAAGAATCCAGACAGTTTGCAGTGAGGATAAAGGAGTTAGAAATCAAAGGGGATGAAATAGAACATTTCATAATCAATCAACTCGACAAGACATTCATAACTCCGTTGGACAGAGAAGACATCCATTCAATTGTTATAAATATTGACAAAGCAATAGATATTATAAATAGCACTTCCCAGAAACTTTATATCTACAGGATAAAAAAAACTCCGGATAATATCCTAGAGTTTTCAAACATTATTGTTGATGCATCAATCGAAGTAAAAAAGCTCATATTTAATCTCAAAAGTAAAAAAGAACTCAAATCAGTTTTAAGAAAAATTCATGAGATAGAAAATAAAGCAGACAATCTTTTTTATAATTCTACTGCAAGTTTGTTCAGATCAAAAACAAATACTATCAATATAATAAAATTTAAAGAGATATATGGGCAACTAGAGGAGGTTGTGGATTCCATGGATTATATTGGAAAGATTGTCAGAGGGATCTTAGTTAAACAAGGATAAGATGGTTGTTTCATTAACTCTTGTTATTATAATCATCGGGCTAGCTTTAATATTTGATTTTCTTAACGGGTTTCATGATTCAGCTAACGCAATTTCAACAATCGTTGTAACTAAAGCATTGACTCCGCTTCAGGCAGTTCTATTAGCTGGATTCGCAAACTTTATTGGTTATTTCATTTTTGGTTTTGCCGTCGCTGCAACTGTGGGTAAGGGAATCGTTGATTCGAGTTATGTCACCTTGTCAATTATTTTAGCAGCTCTAATCGGAGCGATAATATGGAACTTGATTACTTGGGGGCTTGGTCTTCCAACATCCAGCAGTCATGCATTGATCGGAGGATTGATTGGAAGTTCTATCGCCGCTTTCGGTTTAAAATCACTCGTCTTCGCAGGAATTGCCAAAGTAGTTTTATTTATTTTATTAGCGCCATTAATTGGGATGTTTGGGGCGATGATATTCACAGTTATAGTCCTCCATCTTTCAAAAAATTCAAATCCGTTTAAAGCACAGAAGTTTTTCAAAAAACTTCAATTAATTTCCGCAACCTTTTACAGCATCGGCCACGGGACTAACGACGCTCAGAAAACGATGGGAATAATAACTTTAACATTATTTACAGCAGGATTGATTTCAACTTTTAAAGTGACCAGCACAATAGCATTAGCATCACATCTGGCAATAGCTCTTGGAACGACTTTTGGGGGATGGAGAATTGTGAAAACGATGGGAACTAAGATTACAAAGATCAGAGGGATGGAGGGTTTTTGCGCAGAATCTTCTTCCGCATTTGTACTTTTTGGCGCAACACATGCAGGAATTCCTGTCAGTACAACACATGTAATAACCGGTTCTATTATGGGTGTGGGGAGTATAGAAAATTCAAGAAAAGTAAAATGGATAGTCGCCAGAAAAATAATTTATGCCTGGATTTTAACAATCCCTATAACTGCATTATGTTCCGCCCTTACTTACTTCCTCATTTCTTTATTTATTGTATAAAAATCTCAATTAATTTACTGAAGGAGGCAGATTTTGATCTGAAGAAAAACAAGCGAAAACTCCTTTTATTTTTCCATTTGCAAGAACTTCATCTGTCGCCGATGCAACTAATACTTCTCCTTGACTGCAAACGGGAATGCAACCACACACTTCTAAAACATTTTCTTCGAGAAGAGCCCCTTGAGTAACAGGCATACAATTATATTTACATTTAAGAATTTTTGAATTTTCAGAGAGATTATTTTGATTGGATAAATTGTTCTCGCGAGACGTATCATTAAAGAAATTCAATGTAAATACAAAATAGAAAATTAAAAATAATAAGATTATAAGGGTTATTACTAATATCCATTTCAAAACTTTCAGATTTTTCTTCTTCATTTTAATATTTTACTGAACCCCCAAATTAATATCACTCCAAAAAAAGTTATTGTTAATGCAGAGATTGAAGTGATTTGTATCTTAGATGTCAACGGAGTAGTCTTTTCTACTAGATCAGTCATGTAAATCATTATTGATTCTTGCCAAGCTACCGCAATTACAAAACCAACCGCAGCGGTTAATCCAATCCTCAAATGTTTTTTGAATTCCTTGCTGATTGCCATATTCTCTTTTAAGATTATTACCTGGTTATTAATAGTTTATCCATCTCTTCCTTATATTTCTTTATCTTAGGTTGAGCGAAATGTTCTCTAGCAGGATCAAGAATTTGGTTTATCTTTTCTGCCATTGCATTTTTTAAATCCATTGGATGAAGTTTCTTTTCCGCAAAATCTTTTTTTAGGGTTTCAATAGAATGATAAGAAACATTTCCCCCAAATTTATCTGAACGTGTTATATTTAAGACGGATTTATCATTAATAAAAATAATATATTTTGCCCAATCGATTAATGGATTAAAATCTATTTCCCCCTCCGGACAAAATGCATTTGAAATTTTTTTCTTTACTTCATCTTCGCTATCAGTCATATAAATCGCTGAACTTGGAACGGATTTGGACATCTTCATCTGACCCCAAAGATCTTGAAGATTTTCTTTTTGGACTGGCCACACCGTCGGTTTTTGAAGCCCGAGTATTAAATGTCCATGAATTGCAATAGGTTTTATCGTTTCGCCTTTTTTATTTTTCATCGGATTTTTTAATTTTAAGGCAACATCTCTCGCGATGACCTGGGCTTTTCTTTGATCATTTCCCGCATGTGCGATATTAATTTTCTGGATGAAAATATCTGCGACCTGCATCGGAGGATAAATCAGTTTTGCAAAATCAACGCTCTCGCCTTCTTTTCTTCCCATTATAGTAATAGACCTTTCAATTCTTCCAAGGGTGATATTCTTGCTCACATCTATGACCATCTCCCAATACTTATCATTATTATGATAAAGTTCGCTACCCAAAACAAACTTCAAATCTTTTGGATTCCCTCCAACACACTTATAAGCCGCAACCAATGCTTCCTTGAAATAATTCACTCCAATCCCCTGAATTACTTTCATATCTCCTCCAAGTTTATCATTTATCCAAGAATGCCAATCCGCTAAAAAAATTGAACAATCAATTCCAGCATCGACAAAATCTTTGACTTTTGACATGCAAACTAATCCGTGACCAAGATGAGGTTTTCCAGAAATCTCAAATCCGATATAATGTTTTAATTTCTCTCCGTTAGAAAGCAAGGCCTTAAGTTCATCTTCTTGGATTATTTCTTCCGTATTCCTTTTTATCAAATCAAACTTTTCCTCAACGCTTAATGATTTCTTAACCATAGAATTCTGTAAAGTCGAAGATTATTAAACTTTTCTTATCTTCAATTTATCAACTAGGAATTTTACTTTTGATTTAAACTCTGGATTGTAGAGGATGTCGAAAATTTTTTCTTTCCCATCTTTTTCATCCAAGATTCCAATTCTATATTTTTTTCCTCTTTCTAATTCAACTCTTGATAAAATTTCTTCAGGATAATACCTGTCTTTTTCAATTAAATCAAATATCTGTTCGGAGTTGCTTATGTTAGCCTTATAATCGCCAATCTTCAGATCATCATAATCTTCAATTATTAAAAAAATGAAAACGATTATAGTAGATAAAAGAACAAATAAAAGGTTTGTAAACGGATCTCCTCTATTCAAAAATAAAAGTAATATTAACATTCCTCCAAGGATATAGGTAGTATACTTTAGGCTCCACTCGACCCTTGAACTTGTTAAATATTCAATTCTTTCTCTAATCGGTTGAAATTCTCCAAGGACATATAGAAAAGAATCTGCTTTTGTTTTATCGACATCGCTTTTCAACTCCATGGTTGCCAAATTGTTATAAAGTTTATTTATTGATTCTCTTCCACGATCATATTCAGTATAATATCTCAAAGTGATGATAGTGTATTCGTCAAGTATCTCTCTCACGGTATCATGAAATTTTTTTCCCAATCCCTCCGAAAGGTGATAAATAGAAACGAGTCTTCCAGTCTCATTTGTTAAAGATTCTTTTAAAGCTCCGACCCTCATGAGTATCATCGAAAAAGTTATTGAGATGATGAAACCAAATAAAAAAGTCACAATAGAGATCATCAAATCCAAATTTAATGAAGGAATTTTCAAATAGTTGGCAAAATAATTCAAAAACAAAAAGGCGAGAAAGACTGGGACTGTCCAATAATACCAGTAAATATTCATCCCCTTTTTAATATGATACTCCGACATAAAAGAACATAGTTAATTTAATTCTTAAATATTACTGATTAGAATAAATCTTAATATTTTTGTATTTAAGAGAAGAATTATAATCCACTAGCTAGAAATGCCCACCACGGTTTATGAACTCTAACAACATCTCCAGTTTCAACATCAACTTCTACCGAGACTTTTCCTTTAACTTTAAACAATCCAAACATCTTTCCTTCTTTTTCTCCACTAACATCATAAACCACTTTTGCATTATCCCCTTTTCCTACTTCCTTCAGAGTAATATTAAATCCCAAATCACCCAATTTCTCAATTGCAGTTTCAGACGCAACGCTCGGCATGATTTTAATTTCAGCGTTTCTTCCGTTAGACATATTATAAAATTGACGATCATCGGTTAAAGAGCAAGGGTCACAATTATATCTGTTTACTGCAGAAGTTCCCCAAATATTTGGAGAGGTTCTATGAATGACTTTGCATGTAGAGAAATTTAAATCTTTACATTTTCCAATGGCTTTCCCAGAAAATCCTTGCACGCACTCTCCCCCCAATCCATTAGAATCATATAAAATACTTCCTCCATCAAAAACATTATTTGCGATTATATAGACTGTTTTTCCTTCGAGCGAACATTCTTCAACTTCGTATCCATAAGAACAAGTTTGTGAATCTAATTTTCCAAAAGGACATTGATTCTCAATCCCATTCTCTCCTGAACTCTTCACACATTTATTATTTTTACAGACGGCAGAAACGTTCATTCCTAAACATTGATTCCAAACACATTGAATATTTCCTTCGTCATATGAAGTTCTTGAATCATTTTTTAGAACAGATAAACAATTGCAGGGACCATAAATTAATTTGCAATCTGAATCTTGGACACATACTTTTTTATCATCTTTACAATAAACATACTTAATGGGATATGAACATCCGGCAAGTGCGCATTGCTCCGTCGATAATTGATTATCCTTCTTTCGCATATCATCGAGAGTTTTTCCTTCTGGAAAGCATTTTTCTTGTGCGATTTTTTCAAGAGGTTCAGAAAAACTACAGCATCCGCACCCACATGAGAGATAAGACCCATTCTCTCCAGAAGAACAATCCCTCGAACAAGTTCCTAACTTCGCTGGAGACCCTAAACATCCTGGATCGGCATTCGGTCCACAACCTCCCGGATCGTTTGCTTCATTAATTTCACAAATTCCATTTCCACAAACAGGAGGATAATTCGAAGTGACTGCAAAAGCATTAGTGATCATAAAGATTAAACTGAAAATTGATATAGCCAAAATCAAAAACTCTATTTTCATTCTTTATTAAGCTCAACGTAATTATTAAAGCTTTTCATCACACAGGCTTCATCCCATATTACAAAAATTAATTTATTTATAATAGAGATTTTGTTTGGTATTGGGGCGAGAATTTACATTTTGTCAAATTATCTAATCAATACAAAATGTGGGCCAGAGTTGGGACTCAATTTGGATGAGATACTCCTCGCCCTAAAGGGCGGGGTATCTTTACTCTCGTATCGGATTAAGTTTTATCGCATATATTTCAAGATTATCAACATCTTCTATAAAAAAATATTATTAAAAAAATTTGGATTAATTTATTCGTTCGAAAAAATCTCGTTCTCCGTGTCGCATAATTTGTGAGCATTAATCTGCGAAGCAGCAAAATATTAATCAGTTTTTCTTTCCCTCCTCCCCCCAAACCTCTAAGATAGAGGCTCCTCCCAGATTAGTGGGCAGATAAATAACAAACAAAATCTCACAAAAAAATTTAATTTGGGATGAAGCCCATCACCCATAAATTTTTATTTCTAAAATAAATATGACTTTATGATTATTGAGTCTATTCTCGCGCTTCTCTCCGGAATCATGTTCGGAATTTTCACAGGTCTCATGCCGGGAATTCATATCAATCTCGTCTCGACGATTCTTGTTTCACTTTCTTCTGGAGCTTTGATATCAATCCTTCCAATTTATCTACTAGTATTTATTGTATCTATGGCCATCTCCCATTCATTTCTAGATTTTATTCCGAGCATTTATCTTGGAGCAAGCGATGACGCCGAAGTCGGACTGGCGGTTCTGCCGGGGCATGATTTGTTGAAAGAGGGAAGAGGGCACGAGGCGGTCATGTTGTCTAGTTATGGAAGTTTTTATGGGATAATTATTCTCGCCATCCTTTTTATTCCTCTTTCGTGGGTTATTCCAAAAATCTATCCCTTTTTAGTTGATTACATGGCATTCATTCTTATACTATTTTCATCCTTCCTGATTTTTATTGAGAAGAACAAAATTGCGGCGTTATTTGTATTTATTTTCACTGGAGGATTAGGATACTTTGTTTTAAATCTGGGAATGAAAGAACCACTCCTTCCATTACTCTCGGGATTATTCGGAACTTCAATGATCATTATTTCTATAAAAACTAAAACAAAAATTCCCCCACAATTGATTTCCAAAGAAAAAATAGACGTTCCAAAAAAATCTCCCATCATTGGTTCGTTGATTGCCTCTCCTCTTTGCGGATTCCTCCCCGGACTTGGAGGAGGCCAAGCCGCATCTTTAGCAAGCACATTTACAAAAAAGGATAAAAAAAGTTTCATCGTCCTGACGGGGATTACAAATTCTTTAGTTATGGGGCTGTCATTCGTTTCTCTTTATTCAATAGATAAAGCGCGAACAGGCGCAGCAGTCTCTATACAAGAGATTTTCGGATCAATATCGTTTAATATCTTAAGTTTGATAATAATCGTCTCAATTATAGGGGGGATAATCTCTTTTTACTTAACAAGATACATTTCAATATTCTTCGCAAAAAATATTAATAAGATTGATTATACAAAATTATCTTTAATTGTTTTAATAGTTGTCACGTTAATGGTTTATATTTTTTCTGGACTCACAGGACTCTTCGTTCTTATTCTTTCAACATTAACTGGAATTTACTGCTCAAGATTTAGTGTCCGCAGAACGCAATATATGGGATGTTTGCTCTTGCCGACGATAATTTATTATTTGATTAATTAATCCTAAAGTTTATTTCTTCATCATAAACAAATCCGGACTTATTTGTAAGAAGAATATTTACCTTGTGCTCCCCTTTAGTAAAATATTTCTTTGTGTTGCAGAGATTATTTCTAAATCGATTACATAACACTCTTTTAAGACTGCTTCTAGGTTCATCAATATATTTTATACTTTTTATCTCACTTGAAACATTTATATTAAATAAAACTCTTTTACTGCTATATGCGCCCCCATTGATAGGAAGAAGTATATTAAATGGGAGGATATCCTCACAGATTTCATTCTCACAAATTTGATTATTTGAACATTGTCCATCACACGGAAGTTTACAAACTGAAGCAGAATTGAAGGTATAACAAATTTCATTTTCCCCACATTCTTGGACGAATTTTTCTTCAACAGTTATTTTTTCAACACATTTATATCCTGAACAAGTAAAATTATGGGCATCTCTTTTTTGGTATAATAAATTTTCTTTACAGAAACTAGCAGAATAATTTCCAAAATAATTTTTATGTTGACAATTTGAATTATTGATACATTCTTTGCATTCTCCCTTATTACACCCTAAATCACAAACTTCCTTTAGTTTAGAAGAGGGTTTAGTATTACAAATTCCTAAACCCAAACAAGAGATATTAACAAAATTAGAATAAACATTCTCATTTTTACAGTAACTATCTGAAAAATAACTTTCTCCACAACTAAACAAAACTCTGGACGAATTGATATTCCTACATGAACTATTAGTTGTTCCAGGATTCTCACATCTATATTCCTTAGACCACCTTAAAACGCTTGCATTAGTTGAACTACAAAAATTATCTCCAAAAAAACTATTTTTTCCACAATCCGAATCTCTAGTACAGTTTATTATCAAATTATTGCACTTTCCAATACTATTATTTATATCACATCTATCTAAAGTATGGCTCTTTCCATCATCACAATTAGAATTCTTAGAACATTCGGTCTTTTTACATTCTCCCTTAAAACAAACTTCATTAGTATCACATTTTTCTGTTAATTTTTCTTCAATCACAGTATGATTATAACATTTATCTACACTACATCCTTTTTCATTACAAGTTCTATTTTGATAAACGTCATTTCCTTTACAATAATTAGACAAGTAGTTACCGCAATAATTTGATCCACACTCTTTAATTGTTTCATTCGAGGTGTCAACCTCACATTCATTATTTATGCAAGAATAGCTTATCAAATCATGGTAAAGATCATTCCTATTACTTCCAGAACAATAAGGTGCCTGATAAGTAGAACTTGGGCAATCACTGTCTGTAACACATCCAACACATTTTCCGTCATTACAATCCAATTCACATTCGGTTACAAACTCCTGCTGAACAAAGGGGAGACTAACACATAAATTAGTCCCGCATCCTCGACTATAACAATTTCTACTTCTGTAAACACTTTTATTTATGCAATAATCTGGATTATAATTTTCACAATAATCTTCACCACAAGATTTATAGAATAAAAAATCAATCTTTTTTTTTGCAAAAACTATCGGTTGTTCCTGGATACACACATGAAAACATTTTATACTCTCTAAAAAGATTATCTAAAAAACAAGAATTAATATCCCCATATCCCACTTTTCCACAATCAGCATCAACAAAACATTTTATCTCTTCATGATTACATTTACTTGAAACAGTTCCAGGATTAATACATTCATCTCGAGTAGAATCGTTTTGATCGTCGCAATTCTGAGTATTATAACAATCAAATGTTCCATTAATTACATTTCCATTATCATCAACACTTGCACTTAAACTACTTAAATAAATAAAAACTATTAAAATACTAAAAAGAAATAAAATACTCCCTCTCTTCTCACCCCTATTTTTAAACATATTAAAAAAAGAAATTAGTTTTATATAAAATTATAGTACTACTCTTATTTAATGAATCTAGAATATTCTTTTCTAAAGATTAATCCAACGGATTCTCTCCGCCGATGCAATAAGTGCAAAGCTCGTCTGAGTTAGAACCATGTGATTTTAATAATCCTTCATATGAAATGAAATAAAGATCATCAAAACCGATTGCTTCTTTTATTCTTTCAACGCTTCCGTGTACTTTGATTGCAAAATCATCTTGCGGAGGCATATCTACCCCAAACAAACATCCTCTCTGCACGCCGTCAACTATTGGTCCGACAATTGGTGTGCCAAGCGCAAGGCCGATCCATGACGCTCCTTTTTCTCTTAATTTTTTTGAAACCTCTTTTGAATTTACGCCTCTCACTAATGAATCATCAAGAAGCAAGATTCTTTTCCCGTTGACATCAACGTTATCAACAACAAAAAAATTTGTTTTTGCATCCGTCTCTCTTCCATCTTGATTGGATCCGAGAAAGACTCTTTTCTTTTTTACCTTATATAAAAGGGATTTAAATTCTATATTTCTTTCTTCACTATAAGCTCTCGCCATAAACTCAGGACTATGGGGAATAAAACTTATGATATCCACTTCCGGAAAATATTCTTTTGATAATTGTTTTCCGATTTCTCTACGTATATCTGAAACCGTTCTCCCCTTTATAGACGAACTCGCAGAGTGCATATAATTTCCTTCAAAGAAACAAAACTTTTTTTTCTCGTTGAAAATCTTTTTGAATTCATAAGCTTCTCCATGGATCGGGATGTGTATCGATTCACCATTTCCCACTTCTCGAAGAGGAGTTCCTCCGATTTCCCATATTGCAACATCTTCAGAAGAAGAGATTATTCCCCTATTTTTTCTCCCTATCCAAAGAGGCCTTATGCCGAATCTATCTCTAAGCAAAGTTGCTCCATTTATTTTTTCATCGAGTATCGCAATAGAATATGCTCCTTTAAATTTATTCATTGTTTTATGGACGCCTTGCTTTGAATAATATTCTAACATCATGTCCGTATCTATCTTTCCTTCTTCAATTTCTATGTCGGGAATATTTCCGTTGTGAACAATAGCCATTCTCGCCCCCCTTACAATTATATGGGGATATGAAGTCGCGGAATGGTCTATGATCTCCCCTCCCAAAACTCTCGGATGAGCTCCCTCAAAAATAGAATGTTTATCTTTTCCCCTCATTGTGCTATATCTGACATGTCCTATGAATAAATCCCCCTTCGGCAAAATTGCATTCAGACTCTCTAAAGAAAAATCCCTAACGAGACCCGCCCATCTCACTACATCGATCTTTCCGTCTTCTCTTCTAACTCCAATTCCCGCAGTATCTTGTCCTCGGTGTTGAAGTGCTTTAATTCCATTATAAGTATCTTGCAGAGTATGCCCCACAAAAATCCCGCAGTGATGTTCAACCTCTTCAGATGCCATAAAGAGTGGATAGTTTTTTCTTTTTTAAAATAGATGGTTATCAATTCTTCTTTTCCCTTTCAACAATTTTTGGTAATTCGTATCCGCTTGATTGGATGACGGGAGGATTAGATTGGGGAATATTTATTTGAGGCATTCCTTGAGGAGGAGTAATTGATTTTAGTGTTTGATTTGGAATTTGAACATTCGTTTGTCCCTTTCCTCCTTCATATTTTTTATTCGCTGAAAATAAAGTTAATGAGAGTAGAAGCGTCACAGCAAAAAATAGTGCGTAAATTACAAATAGATAAAGATAAATGAAGATTGAAGAAGAGCTTGAAGTAGTTTCTGCCCCAAAAGAACCCGCTAAAGTTTCAAGTAATAACATTGCCCCATTTATGAAAACACCCATCATTAAAAATACGACGAGCGCGAGAGAGATGACTCCCATTGTTCCTGCAAGACGAGAATAGTTTATATTAGATTCAAAATAAATGTCGATAAGACTCAAAAAGAATAATATCTGTGCAACAATAAATAAAATTCCCCCAAGATATATAAGATTTACAGTATATATCATTCCGGAAAGTTTATTTGATAACAAACCCCCCATTCCAAAATCGGTTTGTGCCGATGGATTAGGATCAGACTTGGACATGAATGAAAAAATTGCAACTCCTAAAGAGATAATTAGGAATACAACTATAATAATTGAAGTAAACTTCAGTTTACGATTATGAGCAACACTCCCAAGCTGAATAAACCCGCTGAAAAAGATTAGTAACAAAATCAACATTAAACAAAGAACAATAAAACTGAGCCATTGATATATCGTCTTCTGATCATTCAATGTAACTTTCTCTTGAAGTGAGGAGACGATTATAACGGCAATGAATATTAAACTTAAAACTAAAATAACTATTCCAATCACCCCAGAAACTTTCATGAGTCCCATCTTTTATAGGATTATAATTAAATTAGAGTATATAAAATATTCTTTGCTGTTAAGTCCATAATCAAACTTAACATTCTCTAATTCTGTTAAAAATCATTGATAGACAAGTTTAAATATACTTTTTATTTTGTTTTCATATCTCTCTCTTCTCTCTCTTAAGAATGAGAAAATCAA
>Ga0210057_1005845_pt1 | contig 15641 bp, 13 predicted proteins | sample CryGeyCG2114_010_2_FD_183968 | JGI IMG/M metagenome (GOLD analysis project Ga0210057, IMG submission 183968) | Groundwater microbial communities from aquifer - Crystal Geyser CG10_big_fil_rev_8/21/14_0.10 (SPAdes) (version 2) | ecosystem: Environmental > Aquatic > Deep subsurface > Groundwater ...
TATCCGAAAAGGCGACACCGTGGTTTTCATGTCAAAGATGAACGAGCCATTCTGGCCCGCCTCTGACAGCCATCCGGCGCACACCGCGTACCTGGGGTTCGATCCGCAAAAACCGATTCCGCCGGAAGGAGAGTGGCGTTTTATTTTTGAAAAATCGGGCGTATGGAATTTCCATGATCATATGGACCCTCTCATGAAAGGCAAAGTCGTTGTCGCGGGAGGAAATGAGGCTGGCATACAAACGTGTCTCGACGGCAAAGTCGCGGACAATTCTTTGCGGACGGATTGTTGGGAGCCGGTACTGCTCGAAACGTTCCGCACAAAAGGGATGGAGGTGGCATTTGACCGGATTTCTAAGTGGTACGAAGAGAGCCCGGTGTTCAGGAGGAACTGCCATGACATCATGCACCTGGTTGGCTCGGCTGCGTACCGCAATTTCACCTTCGACGACGAGACTGTCGTGCGCCCGGAAACGACATACTGCGGATACGGCTTCTACCACGGCTTCATAGAGACGATGCTCATCGAGATGGGCGATGGCCATTTCGATAACATCAAAACGTATTGCGACCGCCTGCGGGAAACAGGCAACGGGAACGCGTTTGGTGCGTGCTACCACGGCATCGGGCATGCGGTGTTCGACTCGCTCCCTTCCGGTATATGGGGTGATGAAGAAAAGATGGTCTCGGTAGCGATTGGTATGTGCGAGTCGATACTATCCGATCCGTGGGAACGCGTACAGTGCGTGTCAGGGGTTTCAAATTCGCTCGCAAACGCGATGAGCGCGCGGAACTACAACATTACGTTTACCGGGGAGTCCTCGGTTGATATTTGCAGTACCCTGAAAAGGGAATACCAACCCGTGTGTTACCCGGAACTCGCGGTTGGGTATGTCCGCGACGAATTCATGACCCGAGAGCGGAGTTTCGAATTCTTCTCAACGCTCCGCGAGGGGGCATCGCGGGGAGCGGTCATTGTCGGTTTCATGGACGATGAGGTGCGGCGACTCATGGCGACAGGTATCGACCTTCCCGAGCTCGCGTTATTCTGCTCATCGCTTACTACAGTCGATTCCCCGTACTGTTTTGACGGAGTCCTGCACGGGCTTTTTGCAGTCGGCAAGCCGGGGCATGAGGGCGTTTTAATACGCGAATTCTGCGCGCTGGCCGTGGATATTCCGGCAAGCGCGGAATCTTGCGCGCGGTTTCAATCGGCAACCGATATATAACGCTGGTTGCCGGCGCGCGTCTTGTCTTTGTCAGGACCTTCGGACAATATCCTCAAGCACCGTTTTTGTAAGAAGTCCCTCTTGCGCGCCGATTTTTTGGACCACATAAGCACTGTTGGCCGTGCCACGGAGCATCGCGTCTTTTAATGACATTCCCATAGTCAGATAAGCGGCGGTCGTTGAAGAAAACGCATCGCCCGCGCCGGTTCTTTCAACGGGTGGCGCCGGGTCAGGGAACATATCCATGTGTTCCACGGAGCCGTCCTCGATGAGGACATAAACCCCTTTCACTCCATCCGTTAAGAAGGGGAGTTTCGGTCCTTTCTCTTTCATTTTTTTCAAGAGGTCCGGAATGTCGTCGTCGGTGTCGGGAAGTCCGAGGATGCGCTGGTACTCTTCCTTGTTCGCGAAAAGCACGTCGGCTCTTCCGTAGAGCCGTGCAAGTGCATTGAGTCCAAGTTTTATTTGGAATGTTCCGGGCTGAAACGCGAAGAAAACCTTCGGGTGGTCAAGAAGCCAATCCGAAATCGCCGCGTGATACTCTTCCGTCCCTTCTCCGAGCGAAGAAAGATAAACTGTCTTTGGTTCCCCGATGTTCTTCGGGAACACGTACGGGTAATGAAAATGATTAACCAGTATCGTCCGATCGGACTCGTACCATAAGACATAGTGGTAGTTTGTCGGGGCTCCTCTGTGGCGGGCGATGAACTTCCGGTCGATTTTTTCTTCCTTGAAATGGCTGATTACCTTGTCGCCCCGATCATCATCCCCGATGTTGGTTATAAGTCCGGATGCGAGCCCGAGACGAGAAGCGGAAACCGCTGCATTTGCCGCGTTTCCCACACCATACACCGCAGTTGAAGATTCGAAGGGAATCTTATCCGCGAATCGCATCGTGATGGTGCAATTCTCGTCGTTAATGTCGCAGTTGACGCGCGCATCTTTGAGCTTGATGAAATCGTCGATGACCGTGTCGCCAATCGCGAGAAAATCTATTTTCGCCATGACGGTATTATAACATTGGCCGCAATTCGTTTGTGTTTCTCCTCTGTTATACTTTTTACATGGATATGCTCGCCGAAGAATTGAAAAGGAAGATACGGGGAGAGGTTGACACTTCGGATACGACGCTTGAGAAATTCAGCAAAGACGCAAGTCTCTTTAAAGTGATGCCGAAAGTCGTCGTGCGCCCCAACGATGCAACAGACATAGAGGCGCTTGTTTCTTTCGCGACGGAAAAGAAGAAAAAAGGCGAAGAGGTGTCGCTCACGGCGCGCGCGGCGGGGACCGATATGTCGGGAGGGCCCTTGGGAAACTCAATTATTCTTGATATGACCGCGCACTTTAATCATTTCATCAGCCTTGAGGGGAATCGCGCGGTTGTGGAACCCGGCATGTATTTCCGCGATTTTGACCTTGAGACAAAGAAAAAGAATCTTGAAATGCCGGGATACCCCGCGTCCCGCAACCTCGCGACGGTGGGAGGCATGGTCGCCAATAACGCCGGAGGCGAGAAAAATCTCAAATACGGAAAGACGGGGCGATACGTTGAAGAGCTTGATGTTGTTCTTGCCGACGGAAAAACGCATACGATAAAAAAACTTGGAGGAAAAGAGTTGGTTTCCAAGCTCACCGAGCAGTCGTTTGAAGGAGACCTGTATCGCGCGCTCGCTGACCTGGTGGTCAAGAATAAAGAAACAATAGAAAAAGCGCGCCCGCGGGTTACAAAAAATTCTTCCGGGTATGCCCTGTGGGACGTGGGCGATGGAGAAACCTCTCTTGACCTGACGAAACTCATCATTGGCTCGCAGGGCGCGCTCGGCGTCATTACGCGCATCACCTTTTCACTTGTTACGCCGAAACCGTATGCATCAATGACCGTGTTGTTTTTAAAAGACCTTGATGAGCTGGGGACTATCATTCAAACTGTCCTTCAGGAAAACCCCGACAGCTTTGAATCGTATGATGACCATACATTTGAACTTGCAGTGAAGTATTTTCCGGAATTTGCAGTGCAAATGAAAGCGGGAATCATTTCTCTCGGGTTCCAATTTTTGCCGGAAATGTGGATGCTCGCAACCGGAGGAATCCCAAAACTGGTTCTGTTGGTCGAATTTTGCTCAGATTCGCAGAAAGAAGCATTTGATAAAGCGCGCGCACTCAAGAAACGACTGGACGCATCACACATACGAGCATTCACCAGGGTTGCAAAGAACGAACAAGCGGCCGAAAAATACTGGACAGTACGTCGGGAAAGTTTCAGTCTGTTGCGAAAAAAGATACGCAACAAGAAAACCGCGCCGTTTATTGACGATTTTGTTGTTTTGCCAAAAGATTTGCCGGAATTTCTTCCGAAATTAACCGCCATCCTCTCAAAGTACGACCTCACCTACACCATCGCGGGGCATGTGGGTGACGGCAATTTTCACATCATTCCCTTGATTGATCCAACACAGCCCGGCATTAGAAATGTCATTAGTAAACTTGCTCACGAAGTGTACACGTTGATTCTCGCATATCATGGCTCGATTTCCGGCGAGCACAATGACGGACTCATCAGAACTCCCTATATCAAAGACATGTTCGGGGATGATATGGTCTCCCTGTTTGAAGCCGTGGAGCGCATATTCGACCCGGACGGGATATTCAACCCCGGGAAGAAAGTCGGAACCTCTTTCGAGGAATCCTTCAGACTTCTTGATTTGCCGGCATAAATGTAACACCGCAGAGGCACACCGCGCGAGGTATGTTTTTGTTTTCCCCACTATTCTCTAATTCGCGCGAATTAGAGAATAGTGGGCGGGCGTATGTGCGTGGCACCGGTTTTGATTGGGTGGTAGTATTGTTTTTTATGAAGTGGGTAAAGCCGTTTAAAGAAATTGGGAAAAACGACGCAGAGAGTGCCGGGGGTAAAGGCGCATCGCTCGGTGAAATGACGCAAGCGGGGATACCGGTGCCTCCGGGGTTTGTGGTTACCGCTTCGGCATTTGAGAAATTCTTGGCGGACACGGATTTGGGAATTGAAGTCGATGCACTTTTGGATACCGTCGACCAAAATGCGGTGCATACCGTCGAAAAGGCCTCGGAAGAGATTCAACGGCTGGTGCTTCGCGACGACAAAAAAATTCCGGAAGAAATAATTAAAGAAACACTTTCCGCGTTCAAGGGGCTTGATACAACATATGTTGCCGTGCGTTCCTCGGCGACCGCGGAGGATAGCTCTGTTGCCGCGTGGGCGGGGCAGTTGGATACGTATCTCAATACGACGGAAGAAACTCTCATACAGAATCTCAAGAGGTGTTGGGCATCACTTTTTACTCCTCGCGCTATCTTCTATCGGTGTGAACAAGGACTCAAAACCTGCAAGGTCTCTGTTGCCGTTGTGGTTCAGAAGATGGTTGCGAGTGAAACATCGGGTATCGCATTTTCGGTGCATCCGGTAACGGAGGACCGAAATCAAATGATTATCGAAGGCGCGTTCGGCTTGGGAGAAGCGGTTGTTTCAGGGCAGATTACGCCGGATTCATATGTGGTAACCAAAGAGCCCCTCGCGATTATAGATAAAAACATTACCGAACAGGATAAGGGGATTTTCAGAAAAGAAGGAGGAGGAAACGAATGGAAGGATCTCTCGGCAGAAAAAGGAGGACAGCAAAAAATTTCCGATCAAGAAATCATGGAACTTTCGAAAGCTGTCTTAAACATAGAAAAGCATTACGGTTTTCCTGTTGACGTAGAGTGGGGCGTTGAGAAAGAAAAAATATACATCCTTCAATCCCGCCCAATCACGACGCTTAAATAAGGTGAAAGTGGGATGCGGAGAAGGGGGGGTGGTGACAATTCTTGAGAAAGCAGGGTAGAATAGGGGCACCTATGGGCGGGAAGGATACAGACGATACGTCATTCCTCGTAAAAGGGGCTCCCGCCTCTCCCGGAGTCGGTTCAGGCACGGTGGTTATCGTGTCGAGCGATCCACGTGAAATAAACCACGTTCAAGAAGGGGACGTCTTGGTCACTGAAATGACGACGCCTGACTTCGTACCTGCAATGAAAAGAGCGAGGGCGATTGTTACCGACAAAGGGGGTCGGACCTGCCACGCGGCGATTGTCTCCCGCGAGTTAGGAGTACCCTGCATTGTCGGAGCCGGAAACGCCACTTCTGTTTTAAAGGTGGGGCAGAAGGTAACGGTGAATGCGACCGAAGGGAAAGTCTATGACGGAATTCTTGATATCAAAACTGGAGCGCCGAAAACCTACGGGAAGTATAAAAAGACAAAAACAAAGCTCTACAGCAACCTCGCCGATCCCGAGCGTGCCGAAGAGGTGGCACAATTGAATGTTGACGGCGTGGGGCTTTTGCGTGCGGAATTCATCATTGCGCATCACGTCAAGGAGCATCCGCGCCACATGATTGAAGACGGGAAGGGCGCGGAATTTTCGAAGAAACTCGCAGAAGGTATTAGTGTGTTCGCGAAAGCATTCAGTCCGCGCCCAGTGGTATATCGGACGACTGACTTTAAAACCAATGAATATCGCAACCTCATAGGGGGTGCGAAGTTCGAGGAGCTCGAAGAGAACCCCATGATCGGCTACCGTGGCGCGTTCCGTCATCTTGCCGACAGGGAAGTCTTTGATCTCGAACTTGATGCGATACGGATGGTTGAGAGCAAATATCCGAACTTGAACATCATGATCCCGTTCGTCAGGACACCGGAAGAACTGAAAAAGGTAAAAGATATCTTGTTGGAGAAAGGTGTTGCGAAGGGGAAATTCTGGATCATGGTCGAAGTACCGTCGACAGTCATTCTTCTGGACAAATTCCTTGATGTCGGCGTTGACGGTGTCTCAATAGGATCGAACGACCTCACTCAGCTCACTTTGGGCGTCGACAGGGACAACGCGAAGTACGCGGAGATGTTCGACGAGCGGAACGAAGCGGTGATGTGGTCTTTGGAGAGGGTCATCACGACCTGCAAAAAGCGCGGGGTGACGGTTTCCATCTGTGGGCAAGCGCCTTCTTTTTATCCCGACATGACCGAAAAGCTGGTGAGCTGGGGCATTACTTCCGTTTCGGTTTCGCCGGACATGATTTTGCGAACCCGCGACATCATTGGCGACGTTGAGAAGAAAATGGGAATTCTTCCACCGCAGGAATGATTCATTGGCGCGGAGCACTGCTCTTTCATGTTTTTTCAGCTTCACCCCGTGAGATAGTTACAGATGACTGAACCTAATACGATTTTTAATATATCTTTTACCTCAAGCAGTTTTTAAATACTTTTCACGAATTCGTGCATCTCTTTCTGATTCGCCAGTCTCGTAGTATAGGAGCTTCCAAGGGCCTTTCTTTTTTGTTGAGGTGGACAAGTCGGACTTGTGTTCCCGTAACCGTCTTTTTAAGTCATGTGTTGAGCCGACGTAAAACTGTTTCAAGTTACTTAAAACGTACACGTAATACATTGCAATTCCTTATCTCATGGGGTAAAATCCTCGGACTATGGCAATTGAATTGAAAGCAAAGAAGCGCACCCTTGTCGGCAAGGAAGTTGGTGCTCTGCGAGAGAAGGGGATCATTCCTGCGGTGGTGTATGGCCCGAAGCAGGAGGCGCTTTCCGTAGAGATAGTTCTCAGGGATTTCGCAAAAACTCTTGAAGAAGCGGGTGAGTCAACCGTTATCAGTCTTTCGATTGATGGGGAGAGTCATAACGTTCTGATACACGATGTCGACTACGACCCTGTGAGCAGTACTCCCCGACATGCTGATTTTTATGCAATTGTGAAGGGTCAGAAAGTTGAAGTTGAAGTGGAACTCGTCTTTACCGGCGAAGCGCCGGCGGTGAAGGAGCTCGGCGGCAACTTGGTGAAAGCGCGACACGACATCGAGATTAAAGGTGATCCGATGAATCTCCCTCCTGAGCTGACCGTTGACGTCTCAGGTCTTACCGCACTTGATATGCAGATTCTTGCAAAAGACATTGTCCTCCCGGAAGGGGTTGAGTTGATGACCGATCCGGGCGAGGTTGTTGCAACGGTTATTGAAGCAGTCGAAGAAAAAGAACCGGAGCCGGCTCCGGATATCGCATCGATTGAGATTTCCGAAGATCGCGGCAAGAAGCCGGAAGAAGAAGGAAAAGCAGACGAAGCGGGCGAAACCCCGAAAGCATAGCGTTGTTTCTTTGAAAGACGAGGCGTTTCGCCTCGTCTTTATTGTTGTACCCTGTTATGAGGTGTCGCGATGCACTGTGCTATCCCGCTTCGTGGAAATCGCCACACTCTAAGGGGGTTATACTGGAGAAATTGGTATGCGTTCTTCTACCGTATTTATTGTTATTGCATTCCTTGTGGGGACTGCGCTGTTCCAATCGAATGTCCCCGTCGCTTCTGCGGAATTTTTGACCGATTCGGACCGCGTCCGTCTTCAGGCGGAATACGACAAGATTCAAGCAGAAATCGTCGAATGGCAGAAAGTCCTTGACGATACTCGTTCAAAAAAGGACTCACTTCAAGGTGATGTGACAACACTAAACGCACTCATCAATAAAGCGACCGCGGAAATAAAACAGAGAAATGTTACGATCACGAGACTTTCGGATGACATCAGACAGAAAACGGAACGCATCGGCTCTTTGGAAGATCAGCTGAGTCGAGGAAAATCGTCTTTGGCAAACATGCTCCGTTTACAGCATGAGGCCGATGAGCAATCCCTCGCAGAGCTTATTCTCTCGGCGGAAGATTTCTCTACGTTGTTCGGTGACTTGGATTCGTTGGCTGTCGTGCGTCGCGATTTGCAAAAACTTTTCGACGAGGTGCGCACCATACGCGATGAAACAGAGGCGGAAAAGAAAGTCCTGACCGCAAAGCAAAACCAGGAACTTGATGCCCGTCATGAAGTTGAGGTGACCAAGAAACAAATTGCGGTGAATGAAAAAGAGAAAAGCAAACTCCTCTCAATCACCAAGGATCAAGAAAAAACGTACCAAACGGTTCTCGCTGAGCGTCAGCGGAAATCCGAACAGATCCGGAACGCATTGTTCCCACTTCGTGATGTTGAAGGCATCTCATTCGGGGACGCACTTGAATATGCGGCAGTTGCTTCCGAAAAAACGGGAGTCCGCGCGGCGCTCATACTCGCTATTCTTTCACAAGAGTCCGACCTCGGGAAAAACATCGGCTCGTGCTACGTCACGAATCTTGTGACCGGCGACGGTGTTGGGAAGAACACCGGCCGCGTATTTGAGCGGGTCATGAAATCTCCCCGGGACACTGACCCGTTCGAGCGAATCACGAACGACCTCGGGCTTTTGTGGGGAGCAACCGCTGTCTCGTGTCCTTTGGGTGTAACGTATACCTCGTCTCGCGGATACGGAGGCGCGATGGGTCCGTCCCAATTCATACCCTCCACGTGGGTTTTGTATGAAAAACGCTTAAAGAGCACTCTCAACGTCTCGACTCCAAATCCGTGGGACGCGAAACACGCCATCATGGCGACAGCGCTTTTCCTTGAAGATTTGGGTGCCGATGCCGGCACGTACACAGGCGAAAGGAATGCCGCTTGTCGCTATTACTCAGGTCGTTCATGCGATAACCGTGCTCCAACCAACTACACCTATGGCAACAGCGTTGTCGCGAAAGCCGATGACTTTCAGTCAAACATCGATTTCTTGAAGGGGATTTGAGAAGTTAGAGACTAGAAGGTTGAAGGAGGGAAGCGGGAACAAATGGTCGACGTCGGACGTCGACCATTTGGGGTTTGAAAACCGTAACATCCGCATTCGTACATAGTTTGCTTTTTGAATTATTTTTTAGTATTATGCGATCCTATGAAAGCAGATATCCATCCGAAAAACTACCGCACGGTCGTCTTTCAGGACGCCGGATCGGGTGTGCAATTTTTGATTGGTTCAACTGTCGAAACCGACCAGACTACGAAAGTGGACGGGAAAGAGTACCCTTTGTACGTAGTTGAGATATCCTCTTCCTCGCATCCTTTCTATACAGGCAAACAGTCGACCATCGACCGCGCCGGTCGAGTCGACCGCTACAAGAAGCGCGCCGCAAAAGCCAAGAAATAGCAAACCGGCTTTCAGCTTCCTGCTTTTAGCTTTCAGCTTATAATTAATTCAGTAAGCTGACACCTGAAAGCTTAAAGCTCATTTTCTATGGATATCCAAAAATTCCGTGAAGACCAAAAAACCGCTTACCTCGCGGCAGAATACGATCGCTTGGAATCGGAACTTTTTCGCACGGATGAACTTGCGAAAAATGATCCGGAACTTCTGGAACTCGCGAAAGAGGAACGTGCGGGTATTGAGTCACAACAACAATTGCTCCTCGTGCAAATGCAGGCAATCCTTTCTCCGAAAAACGAAGAAGGGGAGGGCAACGCACCGGTCGCGGCCGTTATGGAATTCCGCGCAGGTGCAGGCGGTGATGAGGCCGCAATCTTTGCATCCGATTTAGCGCGTATGTATATGAAATATGCTGAAAAGAAAGGTTGGCAAATAAAACTTCTTGACGATGCGTTGCAGTCGATCGAGATCCGCGGAAAAGGCGTTTATGAATCACTACGGTATGAAACCGGGGTTCACCGCGTGCAGAGAATCCCCGCAACCGAAAAAATGGGTCGTATTCACACTTCGACCGCCTCAGTCGCTATTCTTCCTATTCGCAATTACCCGAAAATCGAGCTCAACCCTGTCGATATCCAAATTGAATTTTCACGTTCGGGAGGTGCCGGCGGACAGAACGTTAACAAAGTGGAGACTGCCGTGCGCTTGATTCACACACCCACCGGCCTTGATGTGCGGTGCCAATCGGAGCGTTCGCAGAAAGCAAACCGAGATAAGGCGATGGCAATCCTCGCGGCAAAACTTGAGACGCTTGAAGAGGAGAAAGCGGCAAAAGCTCATGCGGAGACACGAAAAGCCCAAATAGGCACAGGTGACAGGTCCGAAAAGATACGCACGTATAATTTTACGCAAGATAGGATAACCGACCACCGCATCAAAGCGTCGTGGCACAACATCGAAAAAGTCATGGGGGGGGAAATTGACCCGATACTGGAGACTTTGGCGTCAAAAGTAGCTGAAGCCACTTCCGGAGAAGAGGTTGTCTCATAAGCGCCCCTATGGTAGAGTTTCGCGCATGCCAGACAAGAATTCATCCTTGGTAGACGCCCTTTTTAAGGTTGGTGCGCATTTCGGTTTTTCCCGATCGCGCCGCCATGCAACGATGAAAGACTATGTCTTCGGGTCGAAGAATAAAACTGATATCCTTGATCTCACGAAAACAGCTCCGCTTTTAGAGAAGGCGCTCACATTCGTAAACGGATTGGGTGCTCATGGAAAAACGATTCTTTTTGTGGGAGGGAAGCCCGAGATGCAAGAATTTGTCCGCAGTGCGGCGAAGGAAGCGGGTATGCCCTATGTTGCCGGACGATGGCTGGGCGGAACGTTGACCAATTTTTCTGAAATAAAGAAACGCATCAAACGCATGGTTGAGTTGACCACTGACCGCGAATCGGGTGCGTTGGCAAAAAAATATACAAAACGGGAACGAGTAATGATTGACCGCGAGATTGACCGGCTTGAAGGAAATTTTGTCGGTCTTGTCTCGATGGAAAAACTTCCAGACGCTTTGGTGGTCGTTGATACGCGTCGCGAATTCATCCCGGTGCGTGAGGCGAACAACCTGGGTATTCCGGTCATCGGCATCTTGAATTCAGACTCTGATCTTTCCGTCGTAACACATCCGATTATCGGCAACGATGCATCGCGCACCAGTGTGGAGTTTTTCCTCAATTCGATTGTTGAGACCCTCAAAGAAGGGAGGAAGGGTTTTATCACAAAAAAGGAGGAACCGGAGAAAAAAGTACCAGCGAGCGCATCGTAGTATCATAGACCTTATGGCGGTCACTTCCGAACTTCGGCGGTAGAATCTATAATCCATTCGCAGGGCGGACACACATGTCACTCAACACACATATGAAAATTACTTCCGAAATGGTTAAAGAATTGCGCGACCAGACCGGTGTCTCGGTTATGCAGTGCAAAGCGGCCCTTGAAGAGGCGGGCGGGGATACCGAGAAAGCGATCCTCATTCTTTCAAAAAAAAGCGGCGCACTCGCGGCGAAAAAGGGCGATAGGACCCTCGGTGCCGGAGCGGTTTCTTCATACATTCACGCAAATAATGAAATTGGCTCAATGGTTGTTCTGCGCTCAGAAACGGATTTTGTTTCAAAGAATGCGGAATTCGTGGCGCTCGCGCGCGAGTTCGCGTTACAGGTTGCCGCTTCAAACCCAGAGTACGTCAAACGCGAGGATATACCCAAAGAGAAACTTGCGGAGATTAAGGAGCTGTTCGTCAAAGAAGTCGAAGGCAAGCCCGCCGAACTGAAAGAAACGATTCTTTCCGGAAAAGTTGATGCGTACCTGAAGAATATCGTTCTTATGGAGCAGGAGTACATCAAGGACCCGGAGAAGACCATCCGTGACCTGATCGATGGAGCGGTGCAAAAATTTGGTGAACGCGTTGAAATAGAAAAGTTTGCGCGTTTCTCCGCAAAATAAATCATGTGGGCAATCATTCCGTTCTTTTCCGCTCTCGCACTTCTCGGCGCCTTTTTTGGCTTTCGGGCATGGGAAATGAAACGCGGCACCCGGCTCTTTGACACGTTTCGAGCGAAGATTGATGTGTATGCATCGCGCGCGTACGCCACGATGGTCACCGGCCAAATCCCTCCAGCATGGCGCATAACGATTGTTGTCGTTTTGCATAACGTGGTTCATCGAGCTGTTGTCTTTTCAGTTGAGACGCTGAGAAACATAGAGCGCCCTTTAACACGCCTGTCGCATCGTTTACGCACCCGGGCGCCTTCCGCTAACGGGCACGAGGTTTCTCCATTTTTGAAAAACATTGTTCCCAACAAGAAAGCGGACACCCACAATGGAACAACACCTCCGAGTGGGGTATAGTTCCTTACTGCAGTATTTACTGCGATGTGTGCCCGTTTTTGTTTATCTCCCCTGAGCCGCCTTAGCTCAGTTGGTAAGTTGCCACGCAACTTTCTTTAACAGCGTTCGAAGAAAATGAAAACAGGGCTTCTCATTTTCCTTCTCTCTTGTTAAAGTAGAGCAACTTCGATACTGTAGGATTGACTCGGTTATTATTTTTTTGTCCCGTTTGAGCCGCCTTAGCTCAGTTGGTAGAGCAACACTTTTGTAAAGTGAAGGTCCTCGGTTCAAGTCCGAGAGGCGGCTCAAACGGGAGAAACAAATATATTTTGGTCCTCGGTTCAAGTCCGAGAGGCGGCTCAGGGGAGAGAAATACATCTTTTTTGTTCTCTGGTCGGGGCGGGTAAGTCCAAGAGAAACTCCTAGAGAAGAACAACGCTGTCGGGTATAATTACTCCTTCACTATGGATTTCAATATTAACTTTGGGAATGCAAAAAAACTGCGCTATGGGGAGAATCCGCACCAGAGAGGATGGTTCTACAAAACCGATGATGCAGAGAATGACCCCTTGGCACTGTCAAAATTCGAGATACTTCAGGGCAAGGAAATCTCATACAACAACTACTTGGATAGCGACGGCGCGCTGTTTGCGCTCTCTCATTTAGGTGGCGAGAAAGCGGCGTGCGTTGTGGTAAAGCACACGAACCCCTGTTGTGCCGCGCGCCGTGGCAATGTAAAAGACGCGTACCAGGCGGCGTGGTACGAAGGGGACACGCTCGCGGCTTTTGGCGGGGTCATGGCGGTCAACCGCGAGGTTGACGGCGAGCTTGCGGAAAAAATGATAGAGAACTTTTTCGAGATACTCCTCGCTCCCGGCGTGACGAGTGACGCGAAGGAGGTTTTTTCGAGGAAACCGAAAATCCGCGTTCTGGTGAACCCCGCGCTTGAACACCCAACGCCGTTCGCGGGCTTCCACATGCATAAAGTTCGGGGTGGGATGCTTGTCCAGGATGCCGATACGAAAGAGGTAACGAAAGAGATGCTCACAACCGTTACGAAGCGGACGCCAACCACGGAAGAAATCAACGACCTCTTGTTCGCCTGGGCGGTGTGCCGCGCCACGAAATCGAATACGGTCGTTGCCGCAAAGAATGAAACCCTCGTCGCATCCGGCGCGGGCCAGCAGGATAGGAAACGCTGTGCGGAATTATGCGTCGCTAAGGGTGGCGGGAAACTGAAAGGCGCCGTTGCCGCGTCCGACGCATTTTTCCCGTTTCCTGACGGTTTGGAAGTTTTAATGAACGCCGGCATTGCCGCAGTAATACAGCCCGGTGGGTCCGTTAAGGATAAAGAGGTGATAGCGGTGGCTGACGAAAGGGGAATTGCTATGGTATTCAGCGGCGTCCGCGCGTTCAGGCACTAGTTGTCCGTCTCGTTTGTCGTTGTGGCGAGTTTTTCAAGAGGCAGTACATTTTCGATTGATTCAAGATCAGAGAGCCCATAATTCACTTTCCCGTCAATGACGAAGACCGGCAGGTCTTGGTTGATTTTGTTCACGGTGATGAGCGTTTTCAGTGCGCCGAGGTCAAGGCGATAGTCAAAGGAATACACGCGGAGCTCTTTGTATGTTTCCCGTAGATAGGTGAGCACATTTCCGGCCTGTTCACAGGTGGCGCAGTCGCCTTCATTCGAGTAGAAATAGAGCACGAATACGGGGGAGAGGTTGCACTTCTTCGCCACCTGTTGCATTAGGAGGTAATCTTTTATCTGCAGTAGTGAGTATTGTTTTTTCAAATTAAGCACTTCGGCGTTTTCGGAGCCCAGCTGATTCTCGGTGTAGCTCAATCGTAACGCAAGAGCATTGAGTTCGCTTGAGAGAACCGAGTTTTCCGAGATGTTGGTACACGAAAGCTGACCCAAGAGCTCAAACTGCGTTTCCAGGGAAAGGATATCGATTGCGATGTTGTCCTGTATCGCCCGCACTTCCTTGAGACGGAGGTTGTTGTATGTTTGCGCGGTCCAGAATCCCGTACCAAAAATAAGGGTGGTAATGACCAAAGCGATTAGTGCATTTCGGATACTTGAGTTCATAGAACACTATCGCCAGGAGCGTTTTATATCTAAAGCGACATCCAATGCCGCACGCATGAGCCAAAACGGCGCCACTAAACCATAGAGTAGTGCAAACCATACTATGGGAAGCATCATCGGGTTCGATATCTTTGAAATTTTCGCTCCGACATACATCAACCCGAAAGCAAATGTCATTGCAATCAAAAGGAGCAGGGCAATCGCTGAAACGGGCGCGAAAAACCAGTTCAGGGAAGGGAAATGGAGAAGCTCGGTAAGCGGGAGTTGTGAGGTATGGATGAGCCACTGCCAGAGATTTTCCCCAAGGCGGAGCATCCCTACAATAAAAAGGGCGATGCCGAAGAAAATCAGAATGAAGTTAAACGGAAGGACTAAAAGTCCCAACACGCCGTATATAGGGTTTCCGAAAATATCTCTGTTATCGATACAGTTGCGCATGAAACCGGTTGTCCAACGAATTCGTTGTTTGATGAGTAATGAGAACGTGGCAGGCGCTTTGGTATACACTACGGCGCGCGGGGCATTATGGATGTGCCATCCGGAGCGTTGCATCCGGAGCGCTATCTCCATATCTTCGGTCTGGTGTGCCGCGCGGAATGGTCCGACTTTCTCGAAAACATCACGCCGATATACGGTGAACGGACCCGGCGTTACGTACAAGCCGTTCATGATTGACAGGATATGCCGAAGCACGATACCGAGCGCATATTCGGCCTGCTGCATTTTTTCTACCATTCCGGTCGGTTCATACACCGAAATTGAAGCCGTCACTGCGCCGATCCTGGGACCGTCGAAATGCGCCACCGATTCCCTAAGAGCATTCGGTGCGACAAATGAATCCGCATCAAGGCACGCGATGTACTCACTTCTGCTCGCGTTGATCCCTGCATTAAGCGCCGTGTGTTTCCCGGAATTTTTCTGATGCATCAGCTTGATGTGCGGGTGATTGGCATATTCGTCCATGACCTGCCGTGTAGCGTCGGTCGAGCCATCGTTGACTAAAACGATTGAGAGTTGTTCTTTCGGATAATCGAGACCAAGGAGCGAGCTCACTGTGTCTCGAAGTGTTTTTTCCTCGTTGAAGCAGGGGACGATGACGGACACGGACGGGAATGTATCGGATTTTTTCAGTGTACGCCTTCGTTTTGCCTCGCGATCAAAAAAAGTCAAAATTGCAAAAACCTCGAAATAGAGGGTCAGAAAGAGAAATGGATACATCAATGCGTCGAAAGCAATCTGCATAGAGTCTTTGGAGTTTACCAGGAAAACACCTTCATTTAAAGCGCGCTTTCGTGCTACCATTTTCGAATGATGCCAGGCAGGTTGAATCCAATATACCACGCGCTCAGGGACATCGCTGAAATTTTCA
>Ga0210057_1005846_pt1 | contig 15640 bp, 15 predicted proteins | sample CryGeyCG2114_010_2_FD_183968 | JGI IMG/M metagenome (GOLD analysis project Ga0210057, IMG submission 183968) | Groundwater microbial communities from aquifer - Crystal Geyser CG10_big_fil_rev_8/21/14_0.10 (SPAdes) (version 2) | ecosystem: Environmental > Aquatic > Deep subsurface > Groundwater ...
ATTTTCGTCGTGGCAATACATTTGATATCCTCCTTTCAGGAGATAAAACAGCTTCGGGATATCTCAATCAATATGATTTGGCTCTATTTACCACGACTAAGATTCAGGATTTGATCGGAAAAACAGAAGATATTCAAGCATTTATTGAAGTTGAAAAACCCGCAAATATTTTACAAAAATTAAATGATCAAGAATATGGTGAAGAAGATCAGGGTTTTGCCGCACTTTTTGTCGAGTTTGGTCAATTGGAGGATCCAACTTCAATCGTCCCCTCTGAAGAAGCTCCAATAGCCCAAAATTCTGATGAGCATCAAAAATCTTTGAATGTTGGGCCGCCAACTCCGCCCCTTGATATGCAACCTCCTCAAGATTCGTTTCAATCTGTATCATTTCCGAAAAAAATTCTCAGGTTTGTAAGAACCAAACAATTTACTATTATTGCTGCAGTAATCATTTTTGCGCTCCTCACCTGGAGTGTTGTTTTTGGATATAAGCGGAGAGAAGCTATCAAGATAAGAGATCGTATAGAGAAAACCAATGTCGAGGTAGATATGAAATTGTCTGATGCTGAAGATGAAGCATTTCTGAATTTAGATCAGTCAATTATCTTGATTGCCGATGCAAAAACAATTGTGGCGCAGCTAAAAAAAGATCTGGGTGACAATTATTCCAACGAAGTGACGCAACTTGAATCAAAAATTCAAGAATCAGAAGGAAAGATTGTAAAAAAAGAATCGAAAGATTTTGAAGAGTTTTACGATCTTACCCTTCAAAATGAGGATGCCAAGGGAAGTATGATTGCAAAAGAAGGCGAGCTTGTTGCAATCCTTGATGCCGATCAAAATATGATTTATGTACTCAATGTAGATAATAAATCTGTTAAGAAATATGTTCACAAAGATGTTGGCTCAGCAGTGGCGATCGGCATATATAGTGATGATATATTTTTTGTCACACCAAAAAATGGAATATTTAAATTTACCACGCAAAGTAAGGTAAATACTATTGTTGAAGAAGACAGTATGAAAAATGTGGTAGATATGGAGCTTTATAATGGAAATATTTATGTGCTCGATGAGGGTGCGGATGAAGTATATAAGTTTCTCGTCACCGAAGGGGGTTATTCTAATAAAAAGACATATTTTGGTGCAGGTCAGACAATCACTCTTGCAGGTGCCACTGGTCTTTCAATTGATGGATCGCTCTATATCTCGACCAAAGATTCAGTTCAAAAATATCTTTCAGGGGTACGGGAACAATTTTCTCCAGAGTTTCCAACAGAAAATGCTCAGTTTGATCATATTTACACCGATTCGGACATTGAGCAGTTATATGTTCTCGATAAGAAAAATACTGCAGTATACATTCTGACAAAAGAAGGGGAGTATCAAAGACAGATTCAATCAAATGCGTTTGCAAAAGCAAATGCATTATTTGTTTATGACGAACTGATTTTTACGGTAAATAATGAAAAAATCTACACCGTCTCTTTAGATTAAGACATATAACTTATGTATAATTACCTTCTATGACCAAGATCATCACATCTGATCACGATCAAGAGATGGTAAAACGAATCATCAATCGAGATGAGTGTGCACTTCACATTCTGTATAAGCAATACCATCCTCAGATATTTGGATTTGTATTCAAGCGCATTCCACATAAACCGATTGCTGAAGAAATCACTCAAGATATTTTCATTCAATTTCTCGAAGGACTGCGAGATTTTAGATTTCAGTGTTCGATAAAAACGTTTTTGTTTGCAATAGCTCGAAATAAGGCAATAGACTACATGCGAAAAAAGAAAATGAAGCAGGTACTGTTTTCTCATCTGCCATCATTTGTGGTTGAGGGACTATCACACATTGTTATGGATGATGAGCTTGAGAGAAAAGATCTTCAGCACAAATTCGAAGTGACGATGCATGAGCTTCCGCATGATTATCGACTCATTTTACGACTAAAATATATTGAAGAGCATTCTGTACAGGAAATTTCAAAACAATTAGCAAAAACATTCAAATCAACTGAAAGTTTGCTCTATAGAGCACGAAAAGCGTTTATTGAATGTTATAACACCAAGCCATGAGTCAGAAATATCAGGCGTCAAATTCAAACAAGCTCGATGCACAACTTGATCGGATTTTTGAATTAAAACCCAATGATCTTCATCTTCCTTTTTTGACAAATATCTACAAATTATTAACCAGTCCTCTCAAGTCATTACCCGTAGTCTATATTATCCCGATTTCATTGGGTATAGCAGTGGTGATATATCTTGTTTTTGGTCCAATAGTAGTCCGACTTGTTTCATTACTGCAACATGGATTTTGAAAAAATTATTTCACGGGTTGGATCATCAATAGTCGTTTTCTTTCATCGCGTGGTTCGTCTCGCGCTTTCTCCCTATAAAACAATGCGTTCAATTGCGCGTGACGATGACATGATCCAATTGGCACTCATCATTATGAGTATTGGGGGATATTTTTATATTGCTGACAAACTTCGCCAATATGAACATCATCCCTTTCTTCTGTTTAGTCTCACCCTTGTGCATTTTCTATTAACGGTGGGTTTTTTTGCTCTCCTTCGAATGGCAACAACCAATGAAAAGGAGATTAAAATTAAGCCTGCGCTCCTCATTTTTGGCTATGCGTTAATTCCAACATTGGTGTGGTTTTTGGCAAATTCGTGGTTGTACTACGTACTGCCTCCACCACGAACCGTTTCACTTCTGGGGAAAGGGTTTAGTATTTTATATATCAGTTTTTCAATTGCGATTCTTATCTGGAAAATAATCACGATGTATCTTGCAGTTCGACTTGTGACAAGATTTGCTTTTTATCGCATTATTTATAGCATGCTTTTGTATGGAGCATGTATGATTCCCTATTCATTATTTCTCTATTCTCTTCGATTATTCCGCATCCCCTTTTTATGAGTTTCAAGTCGTATTGAATGATTTTGTCTTTTCGCACGACTATCTTACTATGAATCTGAGATCTCAAAAAAATCATTCAGAGCGTCGGTTGGCAATTGAGAAAGAGCTCGATATATCGCTCGATTCTGTTGGGAATACCATTCAAGATGATGAAGAGAGTATCCATTGTGAAAATCTCATTGGTGCGATAGGAATTCCTTTGGGAATTGCCGGACCAATACAAATTCATGGATCAATGGAGTGTTCAGAAATATTTCTTCCCCTTGCAACGACTGAAGGTGCGCTTGTTGCGTCAGTAAATCGGGGATGCAAGGTGATCAATGAATCGGGGGGAGTATCAGTTTTGGTAAATACTGTTGGGGTGACGAGAGGACCAGTGTTTGCCGTTGAAAATATAAAAGAAGGACAACAATTGTGCGTATGGCTTACGCGAAATCGTGAAGAGCTTGCGCGTGTTGCAGAAGAAACATCAAATCATCTGAAGCTCAAAAACGTTTCTTCAGCTCATCAGGGACGATATGTATATGTGAGATTTCAGTTTGATACTGATCAAGCAATGGGGATGAATATGGCGACCATCGCAACTGCAAAGATGGCAGAATATATCGAAAAAAATACACCGTACAAACTTTTTGCGATTGCAGGAAATTTTGACACCGATAAAAAACCATCGTGGCTCAATATCATTTTGGGTCGTGGGCAAGTGATTCGTGCTGATGTCATCATTCCAAAAGAAATTGTTGCAAAGCTTCTTCATGTGAAGTCTCGTGATATTGAGAAAACGGTGATCAATAAGTGTTGGGGCGGATCGATCATGGCAGGGTCAATGGGGTACAATGCGCATTTTGCCAATATCGTTGCTGCTTTTTTTGCAGCGACAGGACAAGATTTAGCACATATTTCTGAAGGGGCACTCGGTGTGACCTATGCCGAAGTACTTGAAAATGGTGATTTGTATTTTTCGGTATATGTGCCGGACATTTTACTTGGTACCGTGGGCGGAGGTACAAAATTAAAAGCGCAAACGGAAGCACGAGCAATTACCAACGCAAAAACAAGTCAAGAGCTTGGAGAGGTTTTGGGTGCTGCAGTGCTTGCGGGAGAGCTTTCACTCATTGCCTCAATTGCTGAGGGAACACTTGCAAAAACTCATAGCATGTTAGGAAGATAATTTAAAACAATTATGTTTGGCATCGTAGATTACGGATTTTATATTCCAAAATATCGCATCAAGATTGAAGACATAGCCAATCAGTGGGGGAAGTGTGCTGACAAAGTCGAACTATCACTTCGCATTACAGAAAAGGCAGTTGCGGGAACTGATGAGGATGTACTTACCATGGCGTATGAAGCGGCATCGTCATTTTTATCAGGAGACGCAAAAGCAAAAAAACAAATTGGCGCAGTATTTGTCGGATCAGAGACGTTTCAATATGCAGTTAAGCCCACATCTACATCACTTGCAGAGTGGCTGGGTCTTTCGCATGATTATCTCGCATATGACACACAATTTGCGTGTAAGGCAGCAACAGGTGCACTTATTTCAGCACTTGGTATGGTGAAGTCAGGCGACATTGAATCAGCACTTGTTTGTGCGACTGATAAGGCAAATGCTCGACCGAAAGACACACTTGAATACTCTGCAGGATCAGGGGCAAATGCATGGCTTGTGGGACATGAAAACGTGATTGCAGAAATACTCAGTTGGCATTCATATACTTCGGACACGCCTGATTTTTGGCGAAGAGCCAAATCTGAATTCCCCTCACATGCCGGAAGATTTACTGGGACACCAGCATATTTTCAACACCTCGGCGAAGCAGTGAAGCGATTATTGCATAAAACCAATACAAAACCATCAGATTACCATCATGTCGTATTCCATATGCCAAACGGAAGTTTTCCTTTAAAAGCAGCACGTCAGCTTGGATTTTCAAAGGAACAAATGGAGGTTGGATATATCGTGCCAAAACTTGGTAACTCATATTCTGCTTCAGCATTGATGGGATTGGTGTCTGTACTTGAAGTAGCACAACCGGGTGACAATATATTGTTTGCATCGTATGGATCGGGCGCTGGATCAGATGCGATTCAGATGAAAATAACCAAACATATTGATAAAAAAAGAAAACCCTTTAAGAAACGCATTTTACAAAAAGAATATATCGATTATGCAACATATACAAAGTTTATGAATATGAAATAATATGAGCTCAATCATTGGATATTACTCGACACCGTTTGGAGAACTTTGGGATAAATCCCTTGATGATCTCTTTCTTGAGGCAGCAACCGGAATTATGAACGATCTTCAAATAGAAATGAAGCAGATTGATGCAATATTTTTTGGCAACATGCTGGGCGGGGTAGTTGAGAAACAACTTTTATTATCTGCACATTTGTCAGAGCTTCTTGAGGTCAATATTCCGATATATCGAACGGAAGCTGCATGCGCATCAGGTGGAATGGCATTTCATACTGCTCATGAATACTTGAAAAGTAATCCAAATAAAACAGTGCTTGTACTGGGTGCTGAGAAGATGACTGATATCACTGCGTCAGAGATCACTGAAGCTCTTGCAACCGCAGCGTCACACAAGGAGCAATCTGTGGGACTTACGTTTCCGGGAGTGTATGCACTGATGGCTCAGGTGTATCTTGATAAGTATGGGTACTCTGAAGAGCATTTGGCGGCAATTTCTGTCAAAAATCATGCGCATGGAGTTCTCAATGATAAGGCTCATTTCAGAAGGTATGTCACGATAGATAATGTTTTAGAAAGTCCCTATGTTGCGTATCCTTTGAAAGTTCTTGATAGCTCTCCCATTTCAGATGGCGCAACAGCGCTCGTCATGACCAATGACTCTCAGATGGTACAAAACAGAAAAAGTGTCACGGTTCTTTCGTCTGAAACGGCAACGGACACCATTTCTATCGCAAAAAGAAAACGCCTTGATGAAGTTGAGTCTACGAAAGTTGCCGGAAATAATGCATTTTTGAAAGCAAAAATAAATCGCACCGATATTGATGTTATGGAGGTTCACGACTGTTTTTCTATTGCAGAAATACTCGCACTTGAAGATCTGGGATTTTGGAAAAAGGGTCAAGGAGGAAGGCTTGCTCAGGAAATGGTCACTCATCGAGATTCCGGAAACAATACGATTGTTAATACCTCAGGAGGGCTCAAGGCAGCGGGTCACCCCGTGGGAAGCACCGGAATAAAACAAATTGGAGAAGTATATTTACAACTTACCCGTCAAGCACAAGAACGCCAAGTTAAGAACGCATCGTATGGGTTGGCTCACAATGTTGGAGGGAGTGGGGGAGTTGCCGTCGTTTCAATATTAGGAATTTAAAGATATCAAATGTCACATAGTCCAGTCAAAATTTGGCGAAAACAAAAAACCGATCGAGATCTTTTGGGAAAAAATGGAACCATTATTTCATGGACAGAGATTAATGTTGCCCCACCACAATATTCATCAAAAACGCCGTATACCGTTGTTTTGGTCAAACTTGATGATTCGTCAAATATATATGGACAGATGGTTGATTTTGAAAAAAAAGATCGTGAAATTGGGAAAAAAGTTCGCTCCATCCTTCGTCGAAATGGAGATGTCGGGCCCGAAGATGTGCTTGAATATACCGTCAAGTTTGTTCCCCTATCATGATTAGTTATTCAGCTCCAGGAAAGATTATTCTCTCCGGAGAACACTCAGTAGTATATACAAAACCTGCATTTGTTACGGCAATTGATCTTGCGCTCACATTCTCCATACGAAAAAAACGACCGACAGAGGTGATATTAAAAACAAAAGAAGTAGCCTATAGCGAGAACATAGTAAAAAAATATCTTCAAAAAAATAATGTCTCATTTATTGATCACGAATATTTTTATCAAATTGATTCACATATTCCTGAAGGAAGGGGGATGGGTTCGTCAGCTGCATTTTGTGTCGCATCAGTAGCTTCTTTCCTTCACTATTACACAGGAAAACAGTACGAAAAGCAGGTCATAAATTCTCTCGCATATCAATGCGAAAAATATTTTCATGGCATGCCATCGGGCGTCGATGTGAGTGCGTCATGTTTTGGTGGCTTGATTTTTTACCGGAAAGAATTTGAATTCTTAAAAACCATCTCGTCACTCAATTTCAAAATCCCAAAAAAATTTCAAGACCGCTTGATTCTTATTAATACCGGAAGACCAGTAGAAACAACTGCGGATATGGTAAAGCATGTGGGGAATCTTTACAACAAGCATCCCAAAGAAATAGAACGAACACTTGCAGGCATCGAGCGGGTGACCAAACGAATGGTAATAAGTATTGTGAAAGAGGACTTAAAAATGTTTACCGATGCAATTGAAGAAAATCAAAAACTATTAGTCAAGCTCGGAATCGTTTCAAAAGAAACTCAGCAATTATTGACCAAACTAAAACCATTTGGGGTTGGAAAAGTGACCGGCGCAGGAGGGTTGAAAAAAGGATCTGGGATGGTGTTATTTTATTTAGAAAATTCGTCCTCATCTAAAAGCATTTCTCAGTTGAAAGAAGTATCTTCCATCCTCTTTAAACAAAATGTAAATGGTTTGTCACGACAAGAGCAGTAACGGTTATGGTGGGCATTTATATCCTCCAGCACCACTAGTACAAGCAGGAGCAACGGGAAGATTCAATGGATTACAACAAACAGATGAACTTGGAATACATGTCTGACCTGGGGCAACACATGAATTAACTGTCTGTATTTCAAAACGCCAGTTGCCATCGTTGTCTCGACGGATTACTCCCAGAATATCCCCCGTAATTACGGTAAATATTCCGAGGAAGGCAATCATGAGAATAATTCCCAAAACGGCATGAGTCATTTGTAATCGAGCTTTTTCTAGTTTTTCTTGTTCTCCGCCAGACGTTACCCATAGCACTGCTCCCCATAAGAGATAGATGAGTGCCGCAAATGCAGCAAATAAAACAAATGTTTGCACTGTTGTCATCAAAACTTTCCCCAGTCCAACCGCAGGATTATCAAATACTGGACCAGGAGGCTTTATTGGACTCCCAAATACGCTATTGATTCCGGCTGCTGAGAGGGAATAAACAGTGTTAATTATTGAAGTTAGCGTGTTCATAAAAAGGGAAAATCAATATTGGTAATAAATCCAAAAAGCTTGACTAATACTATTGCAATCACGATTACAAAGATGCCAATAACCGCAAATGTTGCGGTTTGTTGAGCCTTCTGAACTTTTTCAGAATCGCCCCCAGCACTAATTATAAGATATGCTGACCAGATGAGCATCCAACCAAATACCAATCCACCAACAATATATATGAGTGGAATAAGCACTCCAAGAAGAACACTGATGTTTGCAAATCGGACTGCGGGGAAGGTAGTGGGGTTGATAAGGGGTGTCGGAGTCATATAAATGAGTGTATAATACTCCTATACGAAAAGCAAGATTCACGCACGTATAAATTCTTAAAATTCTATGCAAAATACTCTCAAACATGTCGCCATAATTCCTGATGGAAATCGCAGATGGGCACGAAATAGAGGATTGCCAACGATAGAAGGTCATCGAAGAGGCTTTAACAGAGCCAAGGAATTGACGAAAAAAGCCCGCGAGCTTGGTATTGAAATACTTACTCTTTGGGCATTTTCAACAGAAAATTGGAAACGGAGTAAAGATGAAGTGGGATACTTAATGAAGATATACGAACGATGGATTGATGATTATTTAAAAGAAGCGATCGTCGATAAAGTCCGCCTTATTCATATTGGAAGAAAAGACAGAATCAGTAAGAAGTTACTTGAGAAAATTCAAAACGCAGAAGATCAAACAAAAACATTTCGTAATAATACCTTAGTTCTCGCTCTTGATTATGGGGGTCAAGATGAAATTCTCCGCGGCGTTCAACAGCTTTTAAAAGACAATCCAAAAACTGAGAATATTGATGAGTCACTTCTTTCCTCATACCTGGACACCAAAAATATACCAAATCCAGATTTGATTATTCGAACCAGTGGTGAGAAACGCTTGTCTGGTTTTTTGCTTTGGGGATCTGCTTATGCAGAATTTGCATTTGTTGATGAATGCTTTCCTGATTTTACTCCAGAGTTGTTTGAAAAATGCATCGATGATTATCGAAAGCGCTTACGAAGATTTGGAAAATAGACTTCATTTCCCGCATAATTCTTTCAACCATTGGATATAATGAAGCTGATATGTTTGCACCGAAATTTCAAATCACCAATAAAATCCTCAAAAATATTTCAACCATTGAAGCGGTTGAAGAGGTGATAAAACATGCACCAATATTACCCCTGTGGGAAAAGGAATTTCGAGAAGATGCAATCGTTCGATCGGTTCATCACGGCACACATATTGAAGGAAATAAACTTGAGAAAAATGAAGCGTATGACGTACTTCGAGGAAAAGAAGTGATGGCGCGCGCGCGGGATGTCCAGGAAGTGATCAATTATCGAAAAGTAATTGACCTCATAGATCTGGAGTCAAAAAAGAAGAATGCTCAAATTACCGAACTCTTCGTGCATAAAATTCATGAATTTGTCGTAAAAAATATTTTAGATTCTGATCAATCGGGAAAATATCGAACAAAGCAAGTAGTAATAAAAAACTCAGAGACGGGAGAAGTGACATTCAAACCACCAGTGCCACTGGAGGTTCCGTATTTGATGAAGGAGTTTATCGCATGGACCAATAATATTTCAGATGATGAACTACATCCCATTCTCAAGGCAGGAATCGCCCATCATGAGCTCGTTCGCATCCATCCATATATTGATGGAAACGGAAGAGTGGCGCGTATTATTTCAACACTGATTTTGCTTTTGGGTGGATATGATATTCGAAGGTTTTTTTCACTTGAGGAGTACTATGACAAAGATGCAATGGCATATTACGAGAATTTACAACGGGCAACATCCGGAGATATGACGACCTGGCTTGAATATTTTACGTTTGGTGCGTCGGTTGAATTTGTTCGAGTCAAAGACAAAATATTGAGATTATCAAAAGATGCCAAGATGAAAGAAAATTTTGGCGGGAAACAAATTTTTCTGACCGATCGTCAGATAAAGCTTATCGAATATATGCAAGATATTGGATATATTCAAAACAAAGCATTTGCATCCCTTTTTCCCAATATTTCTGAAGATTCAATCTTGCGAGATATCAAGGAACTCATAAGCAATAAACTCATAAAAAAAATGGGAAAAACAAAGGCGGCGCGATATGTGTTAACAGGATGAAATCGCTCAAAATGAGAATATATGAAATTTAAACAACTTTCGGTATACATCGAAAAAATCGAAAAAACAGCCTCTCGATTGCAGATTACTGAGATTCTTGCCGATCTCTTTACTCAGTTAAAGCCAGATGAGTATGAAAAGGTTGTATATCTTTTGCTTGGACGTTTGACGCCAAAATATAAAACATTGAATTTTGGGATGGCTGAAAAAATGGTCATTCGCGCTATTTCATCTTCGCTTCAAATTGACACTTCTGAATTTACCAAAAAATATAAACAAAGTGGAGATATCGGCGAGACAACGCAAGAATATAAGAATGCACAAACATCGATGCTTGAAGGAGCGCCAGATGTTCTTACGGTATTTAAAACGCTTGAATCACTTGCACGCGCTTCGGGAGAAGGATCACAAGATGAAAAGATATCTCGTTTAGCAGGGCTTATTCAAGAGCTTGATCCACTTTCTGCACGCTATATTGTCAGGATTCCCCTTGGCGTCTTACGATTGGGCTTTTCAGATATGACAGTACTTGATGCGCTTTCTTGGATGCATCAGGGAGACAAAGGCATTCGCCCAAAACTTCAAAAAGCATATCACGTACATCCTGATTTGGGATTGATCGGTAAGATCCTCAAAGAAGACGGTCTTTCCAAAGTAGAAAAACTTGAGCCTCAGATATTTACTCCAATACTTATGATGCGTGCTGAGCGATTATCTTCGGGAGCAGAAATCATTAAGCAAATTGGTACCTGTGCCGTTGAACCAAAATTCGATGGATTTCGACTTCAGGTCCACAAAAAGGGATCGGAAGTCCGTTTATATACGCGTGGGCTTGATGATGCGACCTTTATGTACCCTGACGTTGTTCACGCAGTGCGCACGGAAGTAAAAACCGATGAGGTTATTTTAGAAGGAGAAGCGATTGGATATGATGCACACACAAATAGTTTTTTACCATTTCAGGAGACTGTCCAAAGAAAACGAAAGTATGACATTGAAGAAAAAGCAAAAGAAATTCCCCTTAAATTGTTTGTGTTCGAGCTTCTTTATTTAGAAGGGAAAAATTACGTTTCAGAATCATTTACCAACCGACGAGCAGCATTATTATCAATCATTGACATTCATAATAATCACGCTGATCATGGCGTTATCCCCGCAGAAGAAGCGATTATTGATGACCCTGAAAAACTTGAAATAATGTTTGATGATGCAATCACCAAGGGATTGGAGGGTATTGTTGCTAAAAAACTAGATGGCACGTATCAACCCGGCGCAAGAGGATGGAATTGGATCAAGCTCAAGCGGAGTTATTCGTCAAAAATCGATGATACGATCGATTGTTTGGTGATGGGATATGACTTTGGAAAGGGTAAGCGAACTCAGTTTGGTATTGGCGCCTTTTTAGCCGGAATTTATGATGCAGACAAACAGATGTTTATGACGATTGCAAAGATTGGTACCGGTCTTACTGATGACGAATGGAGACGGTTAAAAAAACAAAGTACAAAACTCCAAGTTAAGACAATGCCCAAGCAGTATGAAGTAGATAAACTGATGGATGTTGATGTGTGGGTTGCACCGGGGATTGTTGTTGAAATTAAGGCAGACGAAATTTCACGATCTCCTGTCCATACGGCGGGAAAAATATTAAAGCCATCAAAATCAGGGTCCTCTTTTGCCGTTGATGTTGCGGGATTTGCACTGAGGTTTCCGCGTCTTGAGAGGTTTCGCGAAGATAAAGCTGCATCAGACGTCACCACGCTTCAGGAAGTTGAGACGATGTTTGAAAAGCAGCGAAACAATTGACAAAAACTAGTGCGTGATCATCATTCGTATGATGCGCTGGGGGTATTCGAGGAAAAAAGATTGTGGTTTTTGAACAAGCCGACGGGTAGAAGTTACTGCAATATTCGTTCGATCAAAACAAATTTTTCCTCCTGCATCTCGTATATGAAGTGCAATATCAATATCTTCGTGAATCTGGCGTTCATCACTACAGAGAGTAGGTTTAATCTTCCGCCACATAGCGCGTGTTATTGCCATATTCGGTCCAATAAGCGGATACACATGGAATATTTTTTTAAAAGCTTCTGAAAAACTTAAGAATAATGGACCATTTATTGTCTTTGGAGATCTGCGATAATATGAGGCACCGAGAAGTGCATCGCACTCATGGTCTGACATATATGATTTTATTTGCTCAATCCAGGTATGAGGCACTTCGGTATCTGCGTCAGTTCGTGCAATTATATCTGAAGTGACCATGTCAAACCCATGATTTCGTGTTGGAATAGTTCCTTGCATTTGTTCATTTTCAATAATGATCGGATACTTTTGAGCAAGCCTCAACGTTTTATCAGTAGAGTTATTATTTATCAAAATGACCTCATCAGCGGGAACAGATTGGTCAAGAATACTTTCAATACATTTTTCGATATATTTTTCCTCATTATATGCGGGAAGTACTACAGATACCTTCATAACCATATTGTAACAAACTCAATAATATATTAGTGAGATAGAGAGTATGAAATTTTATTTATCCACATTATGTGAATATCGTAAATAATACTGCTAGAATAAGTAATAAATGTCCAAATTTACTATAAGATACGTGTTTTTTTGACTGAATAATACTATAGGGCTTGACGTGAAGTGACGAGGTAGGTTACCATAAATGTATGTATAAAAAGGAAAGTATATTTCCCGCTATCATTTCATCCAAGCAATTACTGAAGAAGGACTTTAAGCAGTTTACCAATAGACAATTTGCCCGATTGTTTCAGAAGAAAATGACGTTACCAATACAGATGTATCAACTGTAACAAAGCGTAGAGTATTGGCCACAAAAGAAAGAGCATCACTACCGCTCGTATAAAGGGGACGACGTGTAGTAATGCTCTTTCTTTTGTTTTGAATTACTTTCCAAAACAATCATTAATACGATATCATATCTCTCAAATCTTGTCAAATATATTTTAATATACTTTATATAGAGCCCCAAACCCATTACTTGACTCAAAGATCTTATATCCTATTTGCGAGAATTTCTCTTCTTTTAACCCTTCGTACTTTTCTCTCTCAAGTCCTGAAACCACGACATACTCGATGTTGTATTTGTCAATGAGCTGTTGAGTATGGGGAATATCTTCAGATTGGTACAGAGCCTCAATGTCAGGTATCCGTACGCCAACGACGTCTGATGACCCTCTCCATAGCCACTGATGCACCCACCAACCAGCAACGGTAGGGTTGCCTGTAAAGGCAGAGACGCGGTTGTAGTCTGTATATGAGTCTCCTTGTGCTTCAAGAATAATTGGTTGACCAATGATGTTTTTATTTATGTAATCTATGATCTCTTTGTCTTCAGGATATTGTTTTTCCATCCACAAAAGACCATCTAGATTTTGATCCTTTAAGTATGTTTCTTTTGAGTAAAGCCCCGGATAATAGGAGGGAAATGCCAAAAAGGGATAGATGAAGATCAGACCAAAGGAGAGGAGGAAAAAGGGAAGGAGAATAAATTTCTTCTGAGACTGCCATTTAACAAGAACATATGCCACAATAGTTGACGCCACACCCATCATCATAAACGCTTGGTATCCCAGTTTAAACATCGTGTTTGCGCGGAAGTGACCGGGATAGATATCCTTTGCATAAATAAATTCTGGAATGATCAGGAGGAATGTACCGTATCCAAAAATCATTAGGAGTATCCAGTCTATAGAAGTGAGAACATATTGAGTTCTTTTTTTCAAAATGAGATATATACCAAATAAAATGGCATTGCTCCAAAAGAATCCCCATAAAACCATCATCATCCACGGCTCAGACAATTGGCAGTTTCCTTTTTCAAAAAGAAACGGACCAAATTTTTCGATGTGAACCAGAAAATCTGGACTGCAATTTACCCCGATTCCTGTCGCAAATGGCTCGAAATGGGACGAAAAGGGAAAGGAGAAAACGAGAAATGATGCAAGAATCGTTGCTGACTGGATTATAAATTTCCACGAAAATTTATATATAAAAAAGAGTAGGATTGCCGCAAAAAGAAGATATATCGGACCATCAAATGCGTTGGTCATATAATTTATCGCAATCATTGCCCCAATCATGACGACCCAGATCCGCTCTTTCATCTCCAAAGAAAGGACCACCCGCTCCTTAAAGGGAAGAAATTTTGAAAGCTTTCCAAAATAATGTTTGACAAATCCCTCAATCCAGAGAATTAATGCATGATGCTTTGTTTCTGATTCTTTTTCAAGTTTATGCAAGGTAAAGGTCAAAATGAAAGCGAGGGTCACCAATACAAATGGTATGTCAAATACATGTCCATGAAGATCTGCAACAACGTATGAGTATGCAGGGAATTCGTGAATGGTAAACGGAATAAAACGCGTCGCATTAGGATACCAATAGGATGAGTTCTGGACCATGCTCTCATACACACCGCCACCAGTAGAAGCCATGGTCTCCCGAACTTCAGCTACTGTCTGAAAAAGGGACCAGAATGGCTCAGGGTGTTCGTTTGGATAACCTCTCGTAAATGTATATATGGTGTGAAGATTTCCTCCGAGATTAACAATAAAGGATCCAAGAAGTCCAACCGCCATTACGGGAATGAGCGCGAGCTTTTTGATTTTTTGTTTTTGATTTCGTATGTGGTGTGCGATTGCTCCAGTGAGTGAGAAAGTGAGCGTCATACCTTGTGCAAAAATAGTTGCCAAAATGTAGTTGTAGGTAGTAAATGGATTTATTCCACTGAGTTTAGTCAGCAATGCTCCTGAAAGATGTCCAAAATAATAATAATTAATCGGATATCCAGTAGGTTGTGCTGGATCAGCAGAAAGCCACATATCAAGCGGGGGAAAGGAGGTTGACTTGAGGATTGATTCCATGAATCCAAAGTCCATAAATTTTTCCAGCCCATGAATTGATGGTTCTTGTGCGCGTACTATTGCAAGAAAAATCAAACTTGCAATAAACAATAATTCCTCGAAAACTATTAGTAAAATCTGTTTTTTGGATAACTGTTTTAAAGTGGTTATTTCTTTTCCAAAGAGTTTATATATACCAAAGGAGATAAAAAATAAAATAAGAAAGAGTGATTCTTTAGTGAAGGGAAGTATTTTTAATAATCCGAGGAGATACATTGTGTAGCTTACGCCGATGATTCCTAGAGTTTTTGCAAATGGATATCCTTTGTCAGGAAATGATTTGAAAATCCGCGCAGTAATCGGGATAAAGATCACGCCCAAAAGAAGCAAATAAAGATACCAAACAGAGAGTGTTGTAAGCCACGTCATATTGACCAAAGATACTATGTTTACATTGCAAATTCAAGCTATTTTTGATAGAGTACATATCAGTATATAGTCGAAATGAGGGGATTTAGATATGGATAAAAAATACAACTTCAGA